>MDSZ01196371.1_pt1 | contig 15508 bp, 16 predicted proteins | sample 811201 | NCBI WGS metagenome assembly MDSZ01 (sample SAMN05326647, study PRJNA326480) | marine metagenome | isolation source: seawater | place: Indian Ocean: North | collected 2010
GAGTATCCAATTGGAATGGTTAAGAATACAGGCAATATTCTTTCACAAGTTTCATCTTTGTCTAATATTGATTCAAAAAAGAACATTATCTTTTTTAAAAATATATATACCCAGCCAATTTATAAATCATTCAAGGTATATATTGTTGATATTTTAGAAAAGAAAAAAATTTTTGAAAAAGAATTTTGTACAAATAAGTTAAACTATTTAGAATTAGAGAAAGATTTAATAAGCCCAAACAATTTTTTTTTAAGCAATGGTTTTTTAGGGATTCCTGTTTATTATATTGAAAACAATGATGGTATCTCTTTGGAGCATACTCATCCACTACAAACTTATATCATGAGTCAAGATAGAAATAAAATTATCAAAGGTTTAAAAGAAAATGCAAAAAAGATCGTTAGTAGATAAATTAAAAAATAATAGAGTAGTCAAATTTTTAAGAAACAAATTTTCAATTAATCCAATATTCATAGATACTTCAAAAATTAATTCAAGTGGAATAATTTCTGATTCATTTATTTGGAGAACTGATAGTGGCTACGAAACTGTATTTAAATTTTCAGATATGCTCAAAATATTCCTGCAAAAAAATGATACTAAAGCCGAAATGTTATTTTACGACTCCAAAAATAATTTTCTTAAGAAAATATATATAGACAAACTTGAGCTTTCAAACTCCATAAATATAAATAAAAATTTTCTCAACGGATTTGAAGGATATGGTTATTTTCATATTTTTTATGAAAATGAAAACTTTAAAGATAATGAAAAAGTTATTTTTAGTAATAGATGTTATCTAGGATTTTCTAAAAATAGTAAAAACATATCATTTGTCCATGGAAATACGTATGTATATTTAAAGAGCTTTGATCTTAAAATAAAAAAAAAAAATTTTGTTAATACATCTTTTTTAAAAAATCAAAAATATAGAATTCAGAATTCATTCAAACATTTTGATTATTCTGAACTATTTTTTACAAATCCGACCGACTCAAAAATTAAGTTTAGTGTAAATGAGGATAATTATTCTATAAATAGTTATTCCTCTTTGTTAATTAAATTAAAAAAAGTTAATGTGGTAGATATTACTTCAAATTGCTATTGGTTGAGACCAATAGTTTTTAATTACAAAAATAACTTTTTTGACGTTTATCACAGTTAATAATTACAAACAAAAAATAAATTAATGGAAAATAATTTAACAATACTAGTTTTGCTAAAAGGAAGAGAGGAATACACAGAGAGATTTGTAGAATACTTTATCAAATCAAAATTAAAATATAAATTATTTTTTGCTGATGGGGATAAAAAACCCATATCAAAAAAAATTTTAAATAAACTAAAAAAATGTAATGTTGATTTTCAATACCAAAAGTTTGAGTTTGATATTAATTATAGAAAATTCATAAACAAAATTTATCGAGCACTTAATTTAATTAAAACAAAATACGTAATGCTGTTTGATAATGACGATTTTCCACAAAAATATTCAATTAATAAGTGTTTGTTAAAACTTAAAAATAGCAAGGATATAATTGGATGTGGAGGATATTTAATAAACTTTAATTTATTCAATTTTCAAAATAAAAAAAATTATTTATCTGGAAATGCAATTAATTTATCTAAAATTAATTTTGGGAGTAATTTCAATAATTCGAGCTCAATTAAGAGATTAAACGCTTTCTTATTAAAAAAAAAAAATATTAACACAGTGAATGATATATTTAGGACAAATATATTAAAAAAAAATTATAAAATTTTAAAAAATTTAAAATTCGATTACATTTTTTTTTATTTTTTAGTTGCGGATATACTTAATTATTACACTGGAAAAATTTATAAGATTAAGTTGCCATTTATAATTCATCAACATCATCCTCATGGACTTAGTGTTAAAATGAAAAATATTTATGAAACCACAGGAAACAAAAATTTTCTAAAACAAAAAAAAATCGTTTATAAAGTTTTAGGACAAGAACTTAAAAATAAAAAGATTAATATACTACTAGATAAATATTTTTCCGAAATTGACAAAAAAAGTCAGATTTATAAATTAAAATTTAAAAAATTGAAAAAAAATGATCGAATTAATATTTTAAACAAAACAGGAGAATTTTTAAAATTAAATTACCAAATCCTAAAGAATAAATATTTAAAATATGATAACAGTCATATAACAAAATTTTTAAAAACTTTTAAAAATAAAAAATTACAGAAAGATATTACGCAAACTTTTAATTTTATAAGAGATTATGGAAAAATTTAAAAATATTTTTAAGTTACTAAAATTATTTTTTTTTGGAAACAATCTCTATTTAATAAATTCTCCCGCAGAATATCTATGTTTTGTAGAGTGGTATAATAAATTTTGCAATAATAAAAAAGATATCACAATAATTATTGGATTTTCCAACAATGATTCAATTGCACAAATAAAATGTTTAATGAAAGAATATTTTGATTTCAAGGACTGTTTTTTTTTAAAAGATTTATTTTATGAAAGTTTTTTTAAAATTGTTTTACATGCATATAAAATTTTTCATATCAACAAAAATTTAGTAGTTGTTGGAGATTATAAGTATTACTTGAATAAGCCAATTTATCTTAGAGCTAAAAAGTTTGTTTTATTAGATGAAGGTATTAGTCTCACAAGGCTAGAAAAAAAAAATTTTTTAAATAAGGACTATAAAGTTTTCACAATTTTTAATCATTTTGAAGATATTAAAAATGATTTAAATAAATTTGAATTTCTAAAAAAAAGAATCACAAATATAAAAAGAATAGACAGTAAGAAAATAATTTTACTTGGTACCAGAGCTGCTGAGTATAATTTAATAACAAAAAAATTCTATTTTGAAAAAATTATTAAATTTGCTGAATTATATCCTAAAAATAAAATAATTTTTATTCCTCATAGAGAAGATAAAATAGCAGATGAATTCAACATGCCCGACAATATTATTGTCCAAAAAACCTATAAGCCAATAGAGGCAGAACTTGTTTTTATGGATAATCTTCCAAAAATAATTTCGGGTTTTTATAGTGCAGCATTACTGAATTTAAGTGTAATTTTAGATGGAACAGGGATTAAAATAACTAATGTAGCTTATGATCTAAAAGATTATAAAAACGAGCAAATTAAGAAAAGCTTTAAAACTGTTACAAATTTACCACAATTTAAAAGTATAGAGCAATTAGAATTATAATGTTCTCTTTAACAAAAACTATTCTTCTTTCGTCGTTAAAAATATCACTAAAAGAAATTTTTTTTATTTTTTTGTTATTTTGTGGTGTCATGATTTTAGAACTTCTTGGGTTATCACTAATAATGCCTGTATTAACAATATTAATTGATCCTACAAGTTTATCAAATTTTTCAAATATATTTGAGCATCTTAAAATTGATACATCTGATAACTCGAGTAAAGCATTAAGTCTTTTAATTCTTTTTTTAATAATAATTTTTTTAAGATATATTATGGCTATTTTTTTAGAACTTTCTTTAGTTAAATATATTAGAAAAATAGAAACAGATTTAGTAAAAAAAATAGTTGAATATCAGTTTGATAAACCTTGGAAAGAAATAATTAAATCACAAAACAAAAAATTTATTAAAACAATGGCATCTGATATCGGTATTTATGTACAAACAGGAATACTTTCGATTTTAAATGTAATAAAATCTCTATTCATACTTTCATTATTATTTTCTTTTTTAGTTTATCAGAAAGGATCTATTGTTCTTTTAATTGGAATAATAATTTTTTTATTTTTATTTTTGTTAATTAAAACATCAAACAATAAACTCCAAAAAGTTTCAGAAGCTTACAGTGATACTCTTGAAATGAGATACGAATTCATTAATCAATTAGTCTTGGGGTATAAAGAAATGAAAATATATCAACTGTATGACTATTTTATAAAAAAATATATGAAAAATGAATTCTTCTTTACAAAAACAGAAGTTTTAAGGAAACTTGGAACTATCTTGCCAAAAAATTCGATAGAATTTATAATTATTTTTTCTTTAATTATTTTTGCTATATTTAATTTAAATAACTTTGAAGACTCACTACCTTTTTTAGGTCTAGTTGGTTTCATTTTGTTTAGAGCTCAACCTTTATTAATTCAAGTGGGTAGTATGATTGCTACATTGCAGCTGCATAAAGAGCAATTAACTTTAATACAAAGTACAATAAATCAATTTTTAAATAAAAAAGAAAAAACTAATGCAGATAAAAAACCGAATTTTTTTGACAAAAATAATCCAGAAAAAATAGAATTCATTGATGTTGATTTTTCATATAATAAAGATTTCGCAATATTTAAAAATTTATCAATAAAATTTGAGAAGAACTTAATCTATGGTATTCAAGGTTCTAATGGAAGTGGTAAAAGCACTTTTAATGACCTTTTGATTGGTTTGCACGAACCAGTTAATGGCATAATTAAAATTAATGATATAGATTTAAAGAGCGTAAGACAAAACTGGGCTAAAAATGTCTCTTATCTTTCACAATCATATTTTATTTTTAATGATAGTATAAAAAACAATATTACTTTAGATTTTAGTGAAAAAAAAAAAATAGACCAAAATTTTTACAACGATTGTATTAAAAAAACTGGAATAGAAGAATTTATAAAAACTTTACCCAAAGGTGATGACACGCAAGTTATAGATTTTGGGAAGAACTTATCTGGTGGACAAAAACAGAAAATTGCCTTTTCTAGATTATTATATAAAAATTCTAAGGTAATTATATTAGATGAAGCAATGTCGGCTATAGATTACGAAAGTAGAAAAAAAATTAATGAATTGTTAATATCAATAAAGAAAGACAAGATTATTATCATCATTTCTCATCATAGTGATGACCTAAAAATCTGTGATAAAATCTATAAAATTGAAAATAAAATAATTAAATTAAATGAATAAAGATATAATTTTAAGAGTTAACGATCAAATACACTTGAAAATTTTAAAGGTAAGCGATGTTAATGAAAGTTACGTTAAGTGGTTAAATGATTATGAAGTAACAAAATATACAGAGCAAAGGTATTTTAAACATGATGTGAAGCGCGTTAAAAAATTTGTTGATGAAAAATATAAGTCTGAAAATGACTTACTTTTTGGTATATATTTCGAGAATTTACATATAGGAAACATAAAATTAGGTCCTATCATCTGGGAGCATAAATCTGCAAATATATCTTATATCATTGGTAACAAGAGTTTTTGGAGAAAAGGAATAGCAACATTGTGCATAAAAAAAATCCTTCAATATGCGATTGAAAAATATAGTATAAAAAAAATTAAGGCACAGTATTATGAATTAAATATGGCCTCAAAAAAAGTTTTAGAAAAATGTGGTTTTGTAATTGAAGGCACATTAATTAAAGAAATTGAGTTTGAAGGCAAAAGAATTAATAATATTTTAGTTGGATATAATCATTCATAAAATATCCAAAATTATTAATAAAAGAAAAGTTTTAGATATAAAAATTGTCAAAAACTAATTCCTTTTAAATACTAAATCAAAAATACTATATTCAGAAAAATTAATAGTTTTATGCCTATGATTTTTAGGAGTTCTCTTATTTTCAAATATGCATTTAAAATTGTTTTCTTTGAACAATTTCATAAATTTATCATAAGAAAAGAATCTGTTAGCCAAATATTGTGGATTATCTTTAATGGCTGATACGAAAAAATTTTGATCAGTATAATTAAAAAATGTTTCTGTAATCACAATATACTTAATTTTACTTTGAAAAACTCTTACTAAAATTTCTTCATAATTTTCTATATATTGTATTGAACTACCAAAGTAACAAATATCATATAAATCAAAGTTTAAATCTTTAAATGAGTCTTTATACTGTAAAATATCTTTATACTCTGCAGGGATCTTATTTTGAAATTTTTCAACAAAAAATTTAGTTTCAATAACTGTAGATAAAAAATTATGTTTACATGTTTTAATTAAGTAGCTTATGGCCGGATTTGATGATCCACCAAAATCTAATATATTTAAAGTATTTTTTTCAAGATTAGATATTAAAGTTGGAAGAATTTTATGTCTACCAACAACCTCAACATCATTTGGTCCGTAAAATTTTTTTGTTACTTTTTTATAATACTCAATAGCACCTTTATTAGATTCAATACCAACCAATTTACAATCTTCAATTTTTTCGTATTTATCTTTCCAAGTGTAATCAATAAAGAATTTATTTTTAATTCTTAAGAGTAAAAAAATTACCCAATTCAATATTTTAAAAATCATTTTTTTTGTTTTGTAAAATTGATAAATTTTAAATATATATTTTTTAAAAAATCATTATTAGATACAAAATTCCAAATTGTTTTTCCTACTTTTCTTTTAAAAATTTGAAAATAGTAATCTTTCAATAAATCAAAAAAATTAGGAAATTTTTTATAGTTTATTCCCCTCTGGTAATCATAAGCTGGCATACCAAGTATCAAATTTGTTGGTAAGTTTATTAAGTTATAACCAACTTGAATAAAACTATTGGGAAATCTTAACTCGCCATATGTAACAGACTCTTCATAATTGTCTTTATTATAGTGTGGCAAGTGTCCATATTTATTTTCTATTTTTTTAAGAATCTTCGTGCTACTTAAACCAATACCACCATGACAACCATAAGCTGTATTTTTATCTAACTTAAGCTCTTTCCATCTTGATTTATCTATTTTTGTTAAACCAACATAAGCAATCATCCCAGTCTTTGGATTATTTTGAAACAGATCAATGCCTATTTTTAGGTAATTATCTTTATAAATTAACCAATCATCTTCTGTAAATAAAAAATAATCATAATTTTCTTTATATTTTTGGAAAGCATCATTGTAACTTCCAAAGCTTAAACCAAAATTATCTCTTGTGTATGCAATAATTTTACCTCTATTAACTTTTTGGTTGTTTATTTCACTAATAAAACTGTTTCCTCTAGATGAATTTACATTTGCATTCACAAATATTAAGTCCCTATCACATCCTGGATCGTATTTGTTCTCTAATTTAATAATTAAATTCAATAAATTGATTATCTCATCATCATTTGTAAATCTTTGACTGTGATAGAAATAACCCAAAGGGTTTCCAGATAGTCTTGTTTTTTCTATAATTTCTTTGGGTTTAAAACAAGTCGCTATTACTTTTGCAGCTTTCATTTTCAATTTTATATATTATTACTTATACCAATATGTATTATAAATTATACAACCATTATGTATAAAAACAAAACACCCATATTAAAAGTATCTTTACCGAAGAAAAAACTATTAATACCAAAATTATCAAAAATTCTTTATTCTGGTAAAATTGCTGAGGGCAAGGCAGTTTATGATTTTGAAAAAAACTTTAAAAAAAAATTTCAATTTAGCAAATATGAAGCGCTAGCTGTTTCAAGTGGTACAGCCGCACTTCATATGGCTTTTATTTTATGCGGGATAGAAAAAAACGACGAAATTATCTCATCACCAATTACTGCAGAACCAACAAATATTTCAATATTACAAGCTGGTGGAAAAGTAAAATTTGCGGATGTCAATCCATTGACAGGCAATTTAGATCCTAAAAGTGTAGAGAAAAAAATAAACAAAAAAACGAAAGCGATTTGCGTTGTTCATTATGGAGGATATCCAGCAGAAATAATTAAATTAATGAATATCGCAAAAAAATATAAACTATATTTGATTGAGGATTGTGCACATGCGTTAGGAGCAAAAGTTTCAAACAGATTTGTAGGAAGTTTTGGAGATTTTTCCGTATTTTCTTTTCAAGCTGTTAAACAAATCACAACTATTGATGGAGGGGTTTTGCTTATTAAAAATAAAAAACTTTATAGTAGAGCAAAAAAAATTAGATGGTTTGGACTAACAAAAAATTTGCCAAGAATTAAAAATAGAATAAAAAATTTGGGTTTCAAATATAATATGACCAATATATCTGCAACAATTGGGACTGAACAATTAAAAGAAATAGACAACTTAAATAAAAAAAATATTAAACATGCAAAAATTTTTGAAAAAATTGTTAAAAATAATAAATATTTAAAACATTCTATACCTCTAAAAAATAGTAAGTCTACCTATTGGTTGTTTAATTTATTTACAAAGAATAGTAAAGTTTTGATTAATAAATTTAGCAAAGCTGGTATCGAAGCTTCAAAAGTTCATCTACCAAACTATCTTCATCCAATTTTTAATTCCAGCAATGTAAAATTGAGTGGTTGCGAGGAGTTTTATAAAAATATATTGCATATACCATGTGGATGGTGGCTAAAAAAAAGGACATAAATAAAATAAGAAAAATATTAGAAACCTCTAGATGAAAATAATTTTGCTAGGTTACAGAAAGTGGGCAAAAGATGCTTTTCTTAAGCTTAAAAATAAAAAAATTAAAAAAACTATAATTATTGATAATAAAAAAAAATTAAACTCAATCAGTATAAAAAATTATGATTTATTAGTTACACTTGGCTGGAGTACAAATATTAATAAAAAAATTCTAAAAAATATAGAAACAATAGGCTTACATTGTGCTAAGCTAGATAGATATTCTTATGGATCACCTCTTCAAAATCAAATAATAGATGGAGTAGAGATTACAAAACATAGAGTTTTTCCATTTAGAGAAAATAAAAATTTTGGACGTATTCATGTGACTACACGAGAATATTCCCATGAAATATCGCTTAGCTTGAAGGGTAATATTAATGACATTTTTGAAAATTTAAAAAATACATCAATTAAACTAATCAATAAATTTATAAATCAGTATCCAAATATAAAATATAAAAAATGGCCGTCAGAAAAAATCATAAAAAGAAAAAGATTGCCCAAGGACTCTCTTATTACAATTAATGATCTAAAAAAATGTAGTCTAAAACAATTATATAATAAAATCAGATGTTTGGAAGATCCTTACCCCAACGCATATCTAAAAGATAAAACTGGTACTTTATTTATAAAAAAGGTCAGGTATCAAAAAAAATGAGATATTTATTTTTAGCATACAGACCTTGGGCACTAAAAATTATTAATAAATTAAAAAAAAAATTTGTTAGTAAAAATATTAATATTATTAGTAGTAAAAATATTTTTTATAAAAATATAAAAAAATTTGATAAAAGAAATACTATCATTATTTTAGTTGGTTGGAGCGATTTATTAAAAAATAAAATTGTCGATGAATTTCAATGTTTTGGTGTCCACCCATCAGATTTACCAAGCTTTAGAGGTGGTAGTCCTTTACAAAATCAAATTTTGAATAATATCAAAAAAAGCAAAATTTCTCTTTTTAAATTAAATCATAAAATAGATAGTGGAGATGTTTATTTAAAAACTAATTTATCATTAGAAGGAGATAATATGAGTGAAATTTTTAAAAAATTAGAGAACAGAGGTTATGTTCTTTTGATTAAATTTTTAAAAAAATATCCTAAGATAAATCCAATAAAAACTAAGGCAAAAATCAGCTATTTTAAAAGAAGAACAAAAAATGAAAGCAAAATAGCAGTTAATGATTTCAAAAAAAAAGGATTAGAGCATATTTATAACAAAATTAGATGTTTAACGTATCCATATCCTAATGCTTATTTAGAGGATAAAAAAGGAAACAAACTTTATTTTGAAAGTGTGAAATTTAAAAAAAAATGATAAAATTATTTAATTCTAAATTTAATAATAAATCTATATTAGCAACTAAAAAAAATTTTTTATCAGGTCAAATTTATACAGGAAATCAAGTTGAAAAACTTGAAATAAACATTCTGAAATTTTTTAAAAAACATAAAGCAGTGGTTGCTGTGTCTGATTTAAGCAATGCAATGTTTTTACTATTAAAGGTTTGTAATATTAAAAAAAATGATGAAATATTAGTGGCATCTTTTAATTGTTTATCCTCAACTACTTCAATTGTTAATATTGGAGCAAAACCAGTTTGGGTAGATTTAAATAAAGATTATCCTGAAATGAGTTTAAGTGATTGCGAAAAAAAAGTTAACAAAAAAACCAAAGCTTTAATTCTTTATCATGTGGCGGGATACCCATCTGAAACTTCAAAATTTAAAAATTTTTGCAAAAAAAAAAATTTAATATTTATAGAGGATATAAATAATAGTTTTGGAAGTGAAATAGATGGTATTCATGTGGGTGATAATTCAGATTATTCAATTTTAAGTTTTTATCCTAATAGGCAATTAGCCTCAATTAACGGAGCTGCGATTGTATGTTCAAACCATAAAACTGCTTCAAAATTAAAAAGATTAAGAAAATACGGCATCGACAAAAATAAATTTAGAAATAAAAATGGTGAAATAAATGAAAATTTTCACCTTAAGGAATTGGGTTATTTTTTCGAAATGCCAGATGTAAATGCTGCAATACTTAATTATAGGCTTAAGTATTTTAAAAAAAATTTAAAAAAAATAAAAGAAAATGTTAATTTATATAAAACTAAACTTAAAAATAATAAATTATTTAATAAAATTAATTTTTATAAAAAATCAAACCCAAATTGTTGGGTTTATTTTATTAGATCAAAAAATTCTCAATATATTATGAAGAGGCTTAAAAAAAAAAATATAGAGTGCAGTAAATTACATCATCCAAATCATTTGTATAAAAAAATGCATAATCTAAACAGCAAACTTCAAAATACTATAATTTTCTGGAGAGAAGTAATTGCTTTACCGTGTGGTTCTTCTTTAAATAAACCAAAAATATTAAAAATAATAAATTTATTAAATTCTCTTTAATTTACTAATTAGTTTTTTATTATAATTTTTAAAAGTTAAAGCTCTTATTAATTTCTTTTTATCACCATTTTTTTTTAAATAGTTATTAATATATTCATTTAATTGTTTTTTTTTAAAGTAAATTGGTTTTTCAATTGGATTTATAGTTTTTAAATTCAAAAACTTATTAAGATTCTTTCGCAAAATATTTTTCAAAAAAAAGTATAATTTTTTTTCAATTTTAAAATATAATTTTTCACTAGTATCATTTTTATTAATAATTACTTTTTTACTGAATAAAATTTTACCCGAATCAAATTTTTGATTTATCCAATGCACAGTAAAACCCGCCATTTGTTTTGGATAATTTATAATTGAGAGAAACATTATATTTCTTCCTCTATAATAATTCTTGTATGAATAATGTATATTTAAAAAACCAATTTTTGCAGTACTTAAAATTTTTTCATCAATTTTTTTATTATAGTTTAGCGAAATACCTAAGTCATATTCTAAATTTTTTAATTGATTTAACTTTAAAAATTTAATTTTTTTTTTATTATTAATATCTTTTTTCCACCATTTTTGGTTCTCTTTAGTTTTGATAACACCAATTATTTGACTTTTAAATATACTGTAGAATTTTAATGATATGGGTCTTGATCCAAGAAAAATAATTGAAATTTTTTTTTTAGTAATGCTCATGAGGATTTTTTTCAAACCACCAATGAGGATGAATTAACATATAGATATTCTTTTTTTGCTTAATTGCATCTTCTGGCATCATGTTTCTCCAAGTAAGATGTGGATTAAAGCCTTCATTTATATAAGTAAAATTTTTTAAAAATTTTTTTTCATATGCATGAAATTTTAAATTGTATTTTTTTTTCAATTTTGTCCAATTCTTCTCTATCCAAGGCAAACTATTTTCTATATAGTTTATATCCCTGTGGGGTGCAAAAGTAACTATTTTTCCAAAAACTTTTTCTAGAGCAATTAACTCTTCATCAAAACATTTTTCATTATTTTTATTTATGAGTTTTGCTCTTTCTACGTTGTTAGAATGCAGCCCTATAGTATGTCCATTATCTATTGCTTCTTTTATAATCTGATAATTTTCATACCAAAATATATTATATGGACCAGCAACCCTCACATAAATAGTTAAAGGTATTTTGTATTTTTTTGATATAGTCAAAATACCCCTAAGACTTTTTGGGTAAAAATCTAAGTCCAGTCTTAAAATAAATTTTTTTTTAAAATTTTTAAAGCTATTAAAGTCTTTTAAACCAACAAATGTATATTTGTTAATTTTAGCCATTTTTATTATTCTTTCTAGATAATTATATGTAAAAATTTTTTTTTTCATATATATAGAGATTACACTTAACTTATAAAAAAAATTATTTAAAGTAAAAATTACTTAATGACAAAATTATTTAGTAACAAAAATGTTTTAATTACAGGAGGAACCGGCTCATTTGGGCGTGCTGTCTTAGGTAAGTTATTAAAATTAAATGTTAAAAATATTGTTATATTTAGTAGAGACGAAAAAAAACAAGAAGATTTAAGATTAGAAACAAATAATTCTAAAGTTAGATATGTTTTGGGTGATGTTAGAAATTTTGATAGCATAAAAAGAGCTATGAAAAATGTAGATTATGTTTTCCACGCAGCAGCATTAAAGCAGGTTCCCACGTGTGATTTTAATCCAAAAGAAGCATATCTTACAAATGTTCAAGGAACTGCTAATACAGTAGATGCTGCCATTGAAAACAAAGTAAAAAAATTAGTATTTTTAAGCACCGATAAAGCCGTTTACCCAATAAATTCGATGGGGATTTCAAAAGCACTAGCAGAAAAAATTTTACAAGCAAAAGCAAGGGAATTAAGCGCTAAAGATACAATTTTATGTATCACAAGATATGGAAATGTAATGTCATCAAGAGCTTCAGTTATCCCAAGATTTATTGAACAGATTCAAGATAAAAAAGATATTTCAGTTACTGACCAGAGAATGACAAGATTTTTAATGTCACTTGAAGACTCAATTGAACTCGTTTTTCACGCATTTAAATTAGGTGAACAGGGTGATATTTTTGTTCAGAAATCACCTTCTTGCAATATCTATCAGCTAGCAAATGTATTAAAAAAAATATTTAAGTCAAAATCAAAAATTAAAATTATTGGAACCCGGCATGGAGAAAAATTATACGAAACTCTTGTATCAAGAGAAGAAATGATAAGAGCAAAAAGTCAAAAAAGATATTTTTGTATCAAAATAGATAATAGAAATTTGAATTATGATTTATTTGAAATTAAAGGCGATAAAAAACTTAATAATTTAAATGATTATAACTCAAATAATACAAATTTATTATCTGATAAAGATTTAGAGATTCTTTTAAAAAAAAAGGTAATAAAATCTTAATTGTTTAAGAAAAAGTTCTAGATATATCGGTTATTTTTTTAAGACGTTTAATTTTTTTATTGTCAGACATAAAAAATCCCCAATTACAGTGTAAAAATTTTATTTTTGATTTTTTTGCAGCAATAAAATCATGAATAGTATCTCCCAAGTAAAATATTTTATTTTTATCATAAGGATATATTTTAATTATTTTTAATAAACCCTCTGGATTAGGTTTAGGTTTAACTACATCATCTAAGGCAACAATTTTTTCAAATTTAATTTGAAACTTATTTAAAATTTTTTTAACCCTTTTTTTATTTTTTGAGGTAAATAGTGCAACATTATAATTTTTCTTGATTTTACTTATTTCATTTTTAATTCCTGGATAAAGTTTAACTTTATAAATATATATATTAGAATATTTATTATAGTAAAAAAAAGCTTTTTTAAATTTTTTTTTTGGAATTCCTAGTTTTTTTAAAATTTGAAAAAAACCCAAACCGACAAATTTTCTATAAGATTGAAATTTTATTTTTTCACCAATTTTTTTTGAAGTATTATTCCAAGCATACTCCATATTTTTTTCACTGTTAATTATTACTCCATCTAGATCAAAAATTATTAATCCTTTCTTTTTAATCATTTATTTTTTGTAAAATTTATTAAGTTGAGAAAAAAAAATATTAAGGTTTTTTTTATTGGTTGTTGTAATATTAATTAAGTTCGTATGGTATTTAGAATTAACAGAATTAATGTAAATTTTTCTTTTTCTCATGAAATTTATTAAATTATTCTTTTCTTTTTTATCTTTACAATAGAAGCACACAGAATTTATATTTTTGTTTAGTGTTTGAATACCAATTCTATTAAATTTATTAATGGCAAACCTTCTTGAAATATTTATATTATGAATTTTCTTTTTTAACTCTATATTCCAATTATTCAAAATTTGTCTCGAATACTCAATTGTTTGAGCAGGGAGCTCAATTGCCAATCTACAGGTATTAATTTCTTTTATTTTTTGTTTGTTTGAGAAACAATAGCCAAACCTCAAACCAGGTAAGCCAAATATTTTTGAGAAAGAATTTAAAATTATGAGATTATTAAATTTTTTAATTAGCTGTAAATTCTGAAACTTTAGATCTTGATTATAAACCTCATCTAAAAGAACAAGTATTTTTTTTTTTTCACAATATTTTAAAATTTGTAAAATTTCACTTTTTGTCCAAATTTTTTCTATAGGCGAAGACGGATTAACTAAAATTAAAAAACTTATTTTTTTTTTTTTAATTTCTGAAATTAATTGTTCTAAATTAATTAAATTTTTTCTTTTATCTAAAATTTCTATTTGATTAAATTTAAAATTAAATAATTTTGAATAGTAATTATACATAAAAAAATTTGGCGAGGTTGTTAAAACTCTCTCTTTATTTCCTTTTAAATATAATGTTAAGAAAATATCTTTAATTACACCCTCGGCTCCAAGGCCTAAGGCAATGAATTCATTATTAATTTTATAAAATTTGGATAATGAATTTAATAGTTTAAGTGTATCCGGATAGTAATTATTAATATTGTACTTTTTTTTTAATGAATCACCAAATTCTGCACGATGAAGCCGAATACTATTCTGAGGTGAAGGACTATCTTTTCTTATTCTCTCTATGGTCTTAAATTTCTTTTTCATCAAGATATTTTATTTAATCTCTCTTTAAGAACCTTCTTTTCATAAATTTGTCTTTTTTTTGAGTTTTGACTATCAATTTTTTTTACGTTTACTTTTTTATATGAATTAAAATCTGCAACTTGTGAGAGAACTATTTTTCTATCTAAATCTGAAATATTATGCGAAGATCCGTGAACTAACTTACAATGAAAAAAAATACATGAACCAGCTTTTTCGCTAATTTTAATAGGCTTATTTTTTTTCGATAATTTATTTAAGGTTTTTGATGGTATAAGGTTTTTTTGTAAAGAGTTTATATTTAAAAATTTTTCATGCTTATAGTGTTTATTGTGAGATTTTGGAAATATCCACATACCACCATTTAAATGACTATGGTTATTAATGAATATCATACAACTAAGCATGTTAGGATTTGAGAAACCATATGTTCTCCAATATTCGTAATCCTGATGATAATATTCAGCAGATCCATGCCATTTTTTTTTTAAATTTGACTTACAATTCCAAGTAATAGGATTTTTTGAGTTTAAAAGTTTTTTGCAAATATTTTTATACCACTCTTTTTCAAATATAATTTTTTTTAATTCTTTATCTTTGTGTAGACTATGAATTAGGGACTTTTTTATACCTGGTTCTGA
>MDSZ01123694.1_pt1 | contig 15507 bp, 13 predicted proteins | sample 811201 | NCBI WGS metagenome assembly MDSZ01 (sample SAMN05326647, study PRJNA326480) | marine metagenome | isolation source: seawater | place: Indian Ocean: North | collected 2010
TATCTATTTCATATGTTGAACAATATTCTCCTATACTTTTTTCTTTGGTATCAATAACAGGCATAAATACTTATATATTTTTAAGATAATAAATATATAATTAAAATGAAAACAAAAGTAAATATTTAAAAATCAGAATACTTATGATTATCGTTGTATGCTGATATACTTGCAACACTTGTAATGTTATGTTTTTTTGGTTGTTTTTTGTTTTTTCTATTAAATAATTTTTTAGAAATAAATGATTCTGTTGTATTTGTTTCGGATACACTACTTGCTGTATTTTCAACATCATTTGTATTTGTATTGCATCTGCTTCTTAATAAATCTTCTATATCTAATTGGTTTCTTACTGTGCCCTTACCCGCATCTTTAAAACTCATATCATCATCTACAACAAACTTATGATAATCCATATTACTTCTATTAGTGTTTAATATTATTCTAGTTCCTAAATTCCATACTAAAAATGCTAATGTAATTACAATTACTATATATCCAATAAAATCTGGAAATGCTGGTATGCCCATTAAAAATATTGCAATTGCAATTACTATCATGCAATATACTGTCATCTTTAATATTTTCTTATATTCTTCAAATCTACTAAATTCATAATCTCCAATTTGAACAAGTCTTTGTTTATTATTTATTTCCTGTTTTACTTTTTTTAATTCAGAATTAGTATGTTCCAATTGTTTTTCAATTAAATCATACATAGATTTGTTATTAACCAATGTATCCTTTGCAAAAACAGTATTGTCAATTGCATTATTATGTAAGTTTGCTAGTCTATTCATTAAGTTAACTCTAACTTCTTTTAAATCATTAACTTTGTTTTTAATTTTTATTATGTTATCTTTACTAGATTCTGTGTAATTTAAGTTTCCTAATGTTTCAAAAACATCTCGCTCAATATCTAAAGTTTCACCTAATATTCTTGATGCAGAACTATGTAATTCTGAAATTTTATTATATTGACCGGTATTTTCACTGTTTGAATCACCCATTATATATAATTACTTATAAATTAATTATATATTAACAAATAAATTTTAGTTTTTTATTCTTTTTGCTAAACCTGCTATTGTAATAAGAGATACTACTGCCAACCCTCCCCATATACCAACTCTTAATCTTTCCGAATCTCTTTTTAATTTAATATCATGTTTCATTGCATTTAATGTTGAATCATTATCATATGGGTTGTTGTCTGAATTCATTTTTTCTTCATATTCTGGGTATTTTTCTTCAAATTCTCTTAATTTATTATTAATATTATTTCTTGATTCTTGAATACTTCTTCTAATATTTGAATTACCATTTCTAACATCTCTTATTTTATGACTTAAATTAGAAATGCTTACCTGTAGGTTTTTATTAATAACTTCTAAATCTTTTGCATTTGACTTGAAATTTCTTGCCATATTTAAATATTCATAACCAACTGAATTAGGATATGCTGAATTACATATTTGTTTAAGATCACCACTTAATGTATCGCAGCTAGTATGTTTTTTCCCATCAACAATATGACTAGGTTTATTACCGTTTGGGTCGCCACCACCACATCTACAGCATCCATCCTTAATACTTGGTGTATTCGCGGGTCCTCTTTTATTTAATTTATTTAAATAATCCGACTTTTCTTTACTAGTTAATTTATCGGATACAGTTGGATCTGAAAGATTACATAAATCAATTCCGTTATCATATGTGTTATTAATACAAGAACCTGAGCCTTCCCATGTATCTTTACATGTTTTTACAACAGGATTATATATAGCACATCCTAAAACACATGCATCGTGTTTTGTTTTATTAGCATTTCCTCTATATTCGTCCTGCTCGTTGCACCATTTTTTACACTTATTTGAATTTTCTAATAACTTTTCATAGTTCATATAAAACTGTTCGGATTTATCAGCATAATCTTTAACTCTATCATTAAATGTATTGTGATCTAAAACTACGCGTCTCCTTTGTGCTTCCAATTGTTGTTTTTCTTTCTCTGAAAGACTTACCTTAATATCAACGCCTTCTTTAATATTTTTACTTTCCATTACATCTAAGTTTTTTACTAATTTATTTATTTTTGACTGCTTTAATTTAATATGACTTTTTCCTTGCTCTAAATGTTTAAAAAAATCTTTATTTTTATTTTTGATGTTTTTATTTTGCTTTTTAAATAAAACATCGACTGTCTCATTTATTTTGTCAACAATATCAGACATTATATATATAATTAGCTATAAATTAATTATATATTACTAAATAATTATAAAATTACTTTTTCATAATTCTCATACCAATTATGATTAATAATAAAACTAAAGCACTGCCCCAAACAGCATTATGTAAATTAAATGCCTTAACATTCTTTTTTTGTTCGTTATATGTTCCCAACAACTCATTTACTTGTCTTCTCTTTTTTTCTAATTCTTCTTTTTGTTGTTTTAATGTATTTGATTTTGATACAACAATATTTCCCCATTCGGCTGATCTTTCGCTTTCATTTCCTGAGTTTTTATATTGTCTGTCTACTATATCGTTCATTTGATTTGCATATCTAATTAATTCATCATTTAAGGATACTAATGTTGTTTCAGTAGCAACATTCTTTGACGATGGCATACAACTATCGCTTCGCGTTAGTTTACTAGTTGCTGTAGGAAAAGAGTCCCATACTTCTTTACTTACTTCAGAATAAATTTTATTTAATTCTTTTGGACAGGATATATGTATTGTTGAACTATTTAACATTCTTTCATTTTCTGGCGCAGGATTTAAATAAATATGTTTTGTGCCAAATTGATCTAAATAAGCATATTGTGTTGTGCTTCCTTCTTTATAAGAAATATTATGCCCTCCGCTCCAACACATTGAATTTACACCTGAAATTTTATGAGAACTTTTTAAAGTTTTTGGATTATTTAAAAGATCTTTTAATGTTTGGTTGGGTATTTTATTAACTTTTATTCTTCCATTATCGGCAAATTTTGGGCATTCATCATTTGAATTTTTTATATTTGTAGATTTTGTAAAATCTTTTAATATACCATCTTCGGTTACAAAATACATAGCACCTCCATCCTCACTTTGTATAATTTGTCCAGCATATACTAAACCAGTATTTTGATTCATTTTTGAGTTTAAGAATTCAGTATATAATTTACTATATAATTCTAATGTATTATTAAAGTTAATCTTTAAATTTTCAAATTCCTGTTCAACACCACTAGACTGTTCCTGATTTCTAGACCCAATATTTCCTTCAATTACCTTATTTTTGGAAAATATTGCCTTATTTTTTGAAAACAATTTACCCTGTTTTAAAAACCCGGTATCTTTATTTTTTGTATGAAATAATTTTACTAAATAATCTAATGTCATTCTTTATAATAACTATAGAAGTTATTTATTTTATTAAAAAAAATAACTTTTCAAAAATTAATAAATTAATTTGATTTAATAGGTTCATTATTTGGTATTAAATTTTGCATCGGAACCCTGGGTGTATCTATTTCAACAGAGATTCCTCCTGTTTTTAATATTTGTGTTGCTATGAAAACACATGCACCTATAATACCAAGTGAATATACACCAACTTTTATTTTATTTCTTAATGTTTTTTTCTTTTCTATATTTTTTAACGGCTGAGATACTTGTAAATCATTACTAAATTTAGATAATTTTAACATCATATCATCATGACTCATTAATTCGTTAATATTTCCATCTGATTGTTGTGTATTCTCTTGTTGCATTATTGCTGTTTGTATTTCATTTTTTTGATTATCTATGGCCAAATTAATTCCATCCAATAATCTTTTTAATTCATAAATACTACCTCCTTCAGTCTGAGAATTTAAAAAATCATTAAGCATAGACTCTCCATCTGGTTTATTGTTTAAATATGCATGCTTTCTTTCATTTGCCTCATTTTCGATTAAATCAAATTCTCTTTTTGCTGTATCATAATCTACAATTGTCATTTAATATATTAAAATATTTAAATTAGATACATAATCTATAATATATAGATTTAATACTTGTTGGACTAGGGCGAATTATTTCACAGAGTTGTCCTGGTCTTAACCCAATAACCTTTGCAACTGGATCAAATCGTGATATTTCTGGAAATTCTTTATCTTTTACAACATTATACTTAGTTTTAACATTTTCTTTCTCTGCATTAGTCATAACTCTATGTTGTGGAACCATATGATGATCTAATATATTAAACATGTATTCCTTGACCGATGAAATATTGAAATAAATACTATCTGTTTTATATATTAATTCAACTAATTGTTGAATCTTTACATTGGGCTTATCTTTTACAATTATAATTAGCTCATCTTTCTTTGACAAAATATCATCGACACTAAATAAATCATCAATAATATCATATACTGCCGGATTGCTAAGTTTTGTTAAATGATACTTAACAAACATCTTTTTTATCGGTTCTCCACCATCTTCTTCTTTACTATTTAGTAGCATATCTAGCTGATCATTTTCAGCCATTGATTGTATTTCATTAACATTAAAATTATTATAACCTGTTGTATCAAACCCCCTGCGTTCCAATATATTTATTAAAACTTTTCTTGCGTTGTAAATGTCGTTAATTTCACTTGTTGTATATGTTTTAGAAGCCATTTATATTTAATATTAATATTTATTATTGTTTTAAATAATAATAATAAATAATTCAATTTATTTGATCTAATTTATTTAATCAAATTTATTTAATCAAGTTTATTTAATCAAAATTAACATTTATGCTTTTTCTTTGTGTATTAGATTCACCGTCATCATCGCTATCTTTGTCTTCATCGTCCCCATCATCTTTCTTTTCTTCTTTTACTGATAATATATCTATTTCTGATGTGTCTAATGGCTCAAACTCCTGTTTTATTTCTAATTTATCTTCGCCTATCTTAATTTTTGTTTTACTATCTTTCTTATCTAAATCGTCTATATTAGAAACTATTCCTTCCGGATCTATATCTTCTCCAATTTTGATTGGTTCAACATCATCATATTCATCGTCTAGTTCTTCTTCCAATGGTTCACCTTTTCTATTTACTTTAATAATATCCATATCATCACTTATAAAATCTACTTCTCCAGTATCTATATTTTGAACTGTAAATTCATTTCCATCAATCATTCTTATTTCAAAAATACCTTCCAAATAACCATCCGCTTCTTTATCTCTAAACATAATTACATCCCACAACTTAAAATATGGGTGTTTATTTTCACCATCTGCCTCAGAAACTATATCCTTGGTTAATAAAATAATTTCATTTCTTGGGTTATTATTGTTTTCTTTTCTAGCATTTAGTTTTATTGTTTGGCTTCTTTCCTTATTAAATAAATCTAAGCTCTGAACTAACTGAACAGAATTTCCTTTTGTAAAGCCCTGAACTAAAAATTTACCTGATAAAACTGTCCCTTCTTCTTGATGATAATCTAAATAAGGTTTCTTAAATTTTACAATCAAATAATTTTCGTCCAATGGCTTACCATCTTCTCCTAATTTTCCGGTATTCCTATTAACTATTAAATTTAAAAAGTCTTCGTCTGATAAAAATACTTCCTCCTCTTTTTCTTCAACTTTTTCTTTTGTATTAATTTTGTCTGCCATTTCTGGTATAACAGTTTTTTCTATTTGCTCTGTTAGTCTTCTTTCTTTTTTACTCATCTTGTTAATTTTAATATTCTCTAATAATTGTTTAGTATCTAAACCTGATAATTTAACAGCAGAACTATTACTAGTTAAATCAGTTAAATTATTTATATTTTTATCAGTAATAATTCTCATATGCACATTCATTGACAATAATTCCTGCATTAATAACTTAAATGCGTAAGGAATTCTAATAATACTAAAATCTCTTCCATTCTTAGATTCAGCATTAACATTCATTTCATTCTCTATATTTCTATTAAATTTTATTGGACCATCGACCATGGGACTTAAATAAATATTCTTACTCTCATTATATATTGCAACAGATCCTGTTTGATTACATATGGCCATATAATACTGATCTCCTCTAACCATCATTGAATCAGAAATAAATCTTGTCATTCCATGTGCAATTAAACAATCTCTGTCCATTTCACCTATTCTTAAACCACCGTCATTTGCTCTTCCACCAACTGTCTGTCTAGTTAATACATTTCTAGGACCTCTTGCTCTATAATTAATCTTATCCTTTGGCATATGCTTTAATCTTAAGTAATATGTTGGACCAAAATAAATCTCTGTTTTTAGTTGTTCACCTGTCATACCATTGTATAAAATTTCACACCCACTAGAATGATATCCATTATTTTTAAGCATTCTACCAAATAATTCATGTTTTGGTCCGTTATTTACAAAAGCGGTGCAATCACCAAATCCTCCATAGTATGCTGCCGTTTTACTTAATTGTGATTCAACCAAATGACCAATTGTCATTCTTGAAGGCATGGCATGTGGATTTACAATAATATCTGGTCTAGTTCCATTTTCACTAGTTGGCATATCAAATTCTTCAATAACAACTCCAATTGTTCCTTTTTGTCCTGCTCTAGAACAAAATTTATCCCCAATTTCTGGTATTCTAGCAGCCCTTATTCTTACTTTTGCAACTCTTACTCCTTCTTCATCTGTTGTAATATATGATTTATCTACAACACCAATCTGTCCTTTTTTAGGTGAAACCGAATCATCGGTGTATGCGTCGTCGCCTTCTTCGTATACTACCTTACCAATTAAGATTGTTTTATCATTTATAATACTACCTTCTTTAATTAATCCTGTTTTAGGATCTAACAAAGAATAATCATATCCATTTTTCATACCTACAACTTCATTATCTAAAATACTCATAATTCTTTTTTCCGTTTTAGACTTTCTAGAATTTCTACTATTTTCTTCGTGTGCTTCATAAACGTTTAAATAACTTGTTGAAAACATTCCTCTTAACAAAGATCCCTTATTAATTAAAACAGCATCTTCAACGTTATATCCACTATAACACATAACGGCAACAATTGCATTAATACCATATGGGTGTTGTGAATTAGTGACATAATCATAATATCTGCTTTTGGTTAAAGGTGTTTGTCCATTGTTTAATAAATAAGTTGTTTTATCTGTTCTACTTCTAAAATTAGTATGATACATTGATACACCCTGTTTTCCTTGTCCACATGAAAATGCATTTCTAGGATAAGGATTATTTTCAGGAAAAATAATTTGATTTGCCATAAAACTAAGAATAAGTGATGGGTGTATTTCAAAATGAGTAAATGTTAATAAGTTTGAACTTAGATTACCAATATTTAATCTATTTTCTTGTGTTGCTAATAAAATGCCTTCGGCTTCCTGAGAATCAACATATTCTAATACTGCTGAATCCTGCTTTAATTTATTAGTATTTTTTTCCCAATACTTATCTTCCCATTTGATTTTATTTAATTCTCCATCTTTATAGTTTAATCCGTGAATTAAAGCATTCCAACTAATTTCTCCATTCAAAAGCTTTCCATAAACATTTTTCCTAAGTATATTGGGAATGTAATCTATGTTATAAAAAAGAGGTCGGCATGGTCTTCCAGCATCACAAAAAATAATGATTTCGTTTTGTTTTATATTAAAATAAATACTTGTATAAATATCTATTTTGTTATTTCTTCTATGTAATTTTACTCTTTGGACTAATTTTAATGGTTTTGTTGTGCAACCAATCCATGTTCCATTAACAAAAACTTTAGTTGCATTCTTAATAAATTCCATACTACATTCATTTAATTTATTGATTTCCATATAAGGGTGTAATAAATAGTCAACTAATGGATACATTGATTTACCACTTGTAATATGCGTTGATGTTGACAAATGTTTATGCAAACCAACATTTCCTCCATCAGGAGAGTGTAGTGGGCACAATAATCCCCACTGTGTTGTGTTTAATAATCTGGGTGCAACAACCTTTGCACCATCACTTGAAATATGTAAGTTTGTTTTTCTTAATTGACTAACAAAAGAAAAAAATGAAAGTCTATTGAGATCCTGAACAACACCAGGTCTTTTTGTATGTGCCTGTGCACCCCAATTTCCCTTAAAAGCTTTCCTAAACCCTTCTTCGGTTATCCTGTTTCCGAATGATTCATTTTGTTTGTTTAAAACTAAATCTAAGAACTTACCGTTTGTATATTCACTAGGATGGAAATAATACTTTTTATCAATTGTTGTAAAAATATGCTTTATTTGTAAATTATAATATTCAGAGAATAATTGATATAATAAATGACCAGTTACTTCTATTCTTTTGTAGTTGTATTTATCTCTATCGGTTGGTTTTTCTGCTTTAGTGTATACCAAAAGCAATTTTTTAACCATATATCCAATATATAAGGCTTTTTCTCTAAAATTAGTTTCTCCCATATGTGGAAGTAAAAAATCCATTAAAATTACTAATGCGTAAGATACTGTTTGTCTTTTTGTAAGGGACCCAATATATTTTATTGCAGCTTCCTGTGTAAATATTAATCCTGCGTCATGAACTGATGGTCTAAAATGTTCAATGATATCCTCATATTTTTCTAAGTCTAGCATGCACGATTGTATAATTTCTTTATCTGATTCTATTCCTAATGCTCGCATTAAAATGAAAAGCGGAACAGGCTTTCTAACATTTGGTATATTCACAACTATTTGTAGATTTGTAGATTTTGGTTTTGGTGCAACCAATTTAATAGATAATGTTCTAACGGGTTTGGATGCATCTTCTGATACTGATTTTATTTCAGAACTAAATAAAAAGTCATCTGATCTATCTTCTAAAACATACAATACATTATTGGCGCGTGTTTCTTGACTAACAATTGCTTTTTCTTTTCCGTCAATAATAAAATAGCCACCCTTGTCATCTCTACACTCTCCTAAATTGTATCTAACTTCACTATCTAGTCCTTTTAATAAACATAAATTTGATTGCAACATCAATGGAAATGATCCAAAATATAACTTTTCGACTGTATGTTCTATTTCATTAATTTTATCATCATCATCAATATATGTTAATTCAACGTCCACATCATAGTATATTGGAAATGAGTATGTCATATTCTTAAGTCTGGCTTCATTTGGATACATATAATGCTGTCTATTGTTATTTTGATCAGCTATTAATGGTTTGCCATAATATATTTTTTCTGCGTTTTTACCACCAATATACATTTTCATAGAGTATCTATGTGTTAATGTTTTATCGGTGTCTTCTATTTTTCTTTCCTTTTCTAAATCTTCTACATAAAAGTGTATTGGATTTTTTGTTCTTATTATTTCTTTCAATGAAGATTCATAAAATCTATTATAAGAATCTATATGATGTTTAACGTGTAATTGTGGATTATCCTTAAACAACTTATCTATAACATTCCATGAAATTTTCTCAACGTCATCTATATTTATTTGATTTTGTTCCATATATAATATAGTTTTATAGTTATTTTTTAATAGATAACTATCAAAAAATAATTTATGCTTTACGTTTGTTTCTTTTTTTACCTTTCTCCATTTTTCTCATTTCTTTTACCATTTTTTTTAGTTCTGGATTTGAAATTTTTTTAACTTGTTTTGGTTTAAATGTGAAAACCATAATACTAACAAATAAAACTAAGAAAATTCTAGAAAGAACAATTATCCATGAAAATAATTCATAATTTGATGTGCATAAAAGCTGAAGAATAAATGTCCAAAATATAACCATTAACACTGCAATTAAATAATTTGTTAATATAACAAAGGTGTTTTTGCTAAAAAGAGTTCTGCGTTTAAGGGCCATAAGTATAACTGGCGACACAGCAAATACTATTGAAACAACACCTATAATTAAATATATTTTTGATGGCATACATAATTTATTATACTTAATTGAATCCATCATATCGTTTAATTTACTAACAAGTTCCATATATAATACATTTAGATAAAATTGTATTATATAATTTACATAGTTGCCGTTATCTTTGCAAAATAAATAACTGCTAAACCAATAAAAATAAACATTGCGATAATTGGCAATAAAACAAGGATCCATGATGCTGTTGTGTATCCACCAGAGCATAGTTTTTGTAAAATAAATACCCAAATAGCAATATAGATGGCCTTCATTAAAAAGAAAACTGCGTTATTGGGGCATGAAATGTTATATTTTCCAATACAATACATTGTTGAATCAGAACTGTTTTGAAATAATATTGTTAAAAATGCAACTATAGATATGACTAAATAAACCTGAGCAGGAGGACATAATTTACCAAATTTTTTACTTGTTTCTCTAAATAATTTCATATATATATTCTAAAAGAAAAAAACTAAATATTCTATTGTATAGTGTTTCTACTAGCATTATCTCTTATTGATCCAATATCTTGAACAGTTTCAACTGATTGTGGAACATGGTCCATTGCTGGGTGATTTAATGGGTCGGCGCCTACCTGTAAATCATCGCCATTCCAAACATGACCTACATTTTTAAAGGCATTCCCTAAATTGTAATATCCGATTTGTGCATCAGACGTTCCTGCTAATTCCTGCATAACACTACCACCACCCTGTTCTAATTTAAGATTACTAGTTTGATAATTTCTTGGAATATTGCTGTTTAAATTAGTTGTTTCGGGGTGGGGCATTTTTGGATCAGAATTATATGGGTTTACATTGTATGGTCTTAGCCCTTGTCCACCGCGCTGTATTCTTCTTCTGCGTCTTCTAGTTCGTGGCTTATTGCGTCTCTTTCCTTTGTTTAGTTTTTTATTTGCGGTTCTTTTTAATCTATAAACTTTTCCTCTGTATGTTTTATTTTTCATGTATTTTTTAGTTGTTGTCACAACGCATCTATTTTTCTTTGTTTTTTTATTTTTAATGTAATGTTTATAAACGTTAACTAATTTTCCTTTTTTTATACCATAGCATTTCTTTGTTTTAGTATGCTTCATTATATAATAAAAAAATATTAAAAATATTTTTAATATTTTAAAAATTATTCAATATCAACATGTGTCATCATATGTCTCCTGCAACACATTTTATTTAAATTAAGTTTGTCCATTACAATACCTTCGGGTGTTTTCTTAATATTTTCCTTAGTTAGATACAACACTTCATTATAATCAATACCTTGTGCTTGTTTCATCTTTTTTACTTCGGCTAAATAATATAGATACTTATCGCCCAACACTTTGCCGCACGTAAAACATTTTACTGGAATAATCATTATATATTATACTTAATAATTATTTATATAATTATAAATCAATTTAATTGGGTAAATATCTTTTTTTACCAACATGACCAACATTTGATTTAATTTCTACTTCAATTTCATCTGGAAATTCTTTATTACTTACTCTTGTATTTGATTCTAATCTAGAAGTGTTAAACCAGTCTAAGTCGTCAAATGCTATATTTGGTAAACTAAAACTGGGGGTATTAAAACTAAATTTATCTCTTGCTTCATTAATCGCAGTATGCATATTAAATGGTCTCTTTGAATATGTAAAAGATTTGTCCATGTAAACAATAGTTTTATCCTTTTCTACACGTTTTAAAATAATAAATATTGAAATTATTACTATTACAAGTAAACTCATTAGGATTAAATTAATATTTTTAATAAAGAACTTACCTGAATTTACATAAAAATTAGTTGCACTTTTTAATGGGCTCATATATAATATTTAAAAATATTTAAAATTGGTATTATAATATTCAAATTTTATTTATGGCATCCTTAATAGGAACGCTATTTGCAATATTTTTTATAATTTCCTTGTGTTGTTTCTGTAGTTCCTTTTCATTATTACTACCTATTAATTTAGATACAAGTTCGTGTCTCATTGACGTTAATTTTTCAGAATCTATCCAATTTGGATTCTTAGATTCCCATTCATTTAATGCTAAATATTGTTTTTTCCTAAGTTTACATATCATCGCTTCAGTTTCGGATATAGTGTTTATATTATTTTTAGTCCATTCGTCATTGTTTTTAATATATAATGTTCCTCTTTTTTGATCAGTGCAATGAATTGGTCTATCTAATGCTGGTATATCTTTTAATTCTTTTATAACTACATTTGATAAACCTTTGCTATACCCAGAATTATATATTTTCATAACATCCTCAAAAGTATATTTAATTTTTTCAACAAAGTCTGTTAAATTCATAGCATTAGAACAATATTCGTTCAAAAATAAATTAATTGAAATATTTGTTTGATTGCAATTATTATTATTAACATTAACAATATTCTTTGTTGATTTTAGATTTTTAATTTCTTCTGTCATTGATTTCATAGTATCTATAATTTGTTTATTAAATTCGAGTTGTTCTGATATAGAGTTCTCTTTTATATTTAAAATTCCATTTGTTTTTTGTAAACATTTTACTTCATGCTTTTTTTTGCCCCATAAAGTTTTATACTGTTTGTTACACTCGATGCAGTAATATAATTTTGGGCCACTTAATTTTTTCTTATGCTTATTGCTTGTAAGATGTCTATTGTAATTTGTCAATTTATTTGTAGAATAGTTACAAATTTCACAAAAATATGTGCTTCCATTTTTTTCCATTTTTTATCTATATTTATATTTTTATATTTTTTAAAAAAATGAATTCCGTAGTCGATTTTTGAGCAAACCATGTTCCTGCTAAAATGGCCGTTTTTTCACTTCTAAATTTTTGATTTTTAGCGGGATTACCTAGGGCTCAAAAATCGACTACGTTTTGTAGTCGATTTTTGAGCAAACCATGTTCCTGCTAAAATCGTCGATTTTTGCATTCTAAATTTTTGATTTTTAGCGGGATTACCTAGGGCTCAAAAATCGACTACGGTTTTTAATTTTGAAAATTGTCATTTTTTTGGAAAAAAGTGGAAAAAAATGGAAAAAAAGTGGAAAATCGCTTAAAAAAGTGTTCTATTTTTGGATTTTTTTGGCCATTTTTCCATTTTTGGAACACCTACAGCATACCCCTACATTTATTTTTCAATATTGAAAAATAAAATACCTACATTATTGTAAACACCTTCCAATTTTCCATTTTTTTTGTCAAAAGTCAAATAGAAAAATCAATTTCGGACAATTTAAAAATGTCCAAAATGCAATATTTACGTAGCTTTTGGTAAAAAAAAATGGATTGCGGGGAGTGGTCATTTTTGAAGAATTCAAAATACATTTTGAAACCTTCCATGGTAATACAAAAATCTTCCATTTTTGATTTCAGTGTCCCTTACCATGAATGAAAATACAGAAAAAATAACTCAGCAAAACGAAACCATAATGTATTTAAAATAGTGAAATTTTTGATTTTCCATTTTTTATAAAAAAGTGGAAAATTAAGTAAAAAAATGGAATATTTTCATAATTTCAAATATTTTCATAATTTTCAAAAACTAGCTTAGTTCCTTTTGAAGTTTTTTTTCGAATAGTAACCATTCCAGATCTTGTTTTTTTATCATGACAATCTTTACATATAGATATTAAATTTGATACAGCGTTTTTATGAGATAATTTATTAAATCCTTTTTCATTTGCATATTTTTGATCTATCATGTGATCAATATCAGATGCTTCATTATGACAACCATGCATTTCACATGTTTTCTTTTTTAAGATTTTTGAATTATATTTATTTTTTTTTAATTCTGATGTCTTTTTTTTCTTTCTTAAGTTTTTACTAATTTCATTAGCCATTTGTATAAATTCTTCTGGCATATTTAATGCTGATGCTACCAAAATACCATAATTATCATCACCAGAACCATCTTTTAATTTCCTATTATAAATCAATTCATCATTTTCTCTATCATATTCAACTGTCATATGTTTAAGTGCAATGTTTTTAAGGAGATCCATATGTGGAAGTTTTAGTATTTCATGAAAGTGAGTAGCAAATATATAACTACTATTTTTCTTTTCTAGAGATATCAATCCTGATAAAAACAAACTTATTGCTGATTTTGCTTCTGTCCCAGAACAAAGCTCGTCTCCCAAAATAAGACTATTTTTATTTGCATCTCTTAGAATTGTAGACAATTCACACATTTCAGTAATAAAAGAACTCATACCCTTAAAAATATTATCATTGCCGTGTATTCTAGTAAAAATTTTCGTATATGGTTTATAAATAAATTCATCACATGGAACATACATGCCTGCCTGTGCCATTATTGTGCAAATACCAATCGCTCTAATCAAACTACTTTTTCCTACGGCATTTGTTCCAAATAACATAATACCACTGTATTCTTTGTTTAAATGAACATCATTTTTAACATACATATCCGTTTTTGGAATTTGTTCAATAATTGCATGCCTAAGGCCATATGCATCTAAATAAGAATGATCACAATTGTCAATAATAGTTGGTTTACAATAATTAAACTCCTTACTTATATGATATTTTGTAATATCTACATCTAATATACCAATAAAACTAGAAATATATCCTATCTTATTTTTTAGTTCAGACATCATATTAATAAATTTAGTATAGTGTATATTTATACTATCAACAAACTTGTCAAATTTTACTTTTGTATCAGTATAAAACGTATATTTATTTTCAAAAAATACATTATGTTTGTTTTTAACAAGTGCTTTTTGAAAATTAAGTTTCAGTTTTATTTTATTTTTTTTTAATTAATTTTTCTAGTTCAGTTTTTTTTGAATCGGTGATCATTAAGTTTATACCGTTTTTATTTTTATAATCGCCATAAATTTTAACATATTCTGTTTTCGATTTTGTTTTTTTTACACTATTTAAAATTTCATTAGCCTTATTTTTATAATCAATTATCTTATCTTTTGCAATATTGAATTTTTTTTCAAATGTATCTAGTTCTGTATAAATTCCATTATTAAAATAATTGATTGGATCTTTTTCAGAATATTCTTTTGCTTTTTCGATATTAATATATTTTTCTATTAATTGTTTAATATTAGATGTATAATTTATTATATCTTTTATTACATCATTTCTTTTGTCATAATAATCTCTAAATTTTTGTTTGATTTTTACAGCAATACTTAAAATAAGAGAAACATTTTCATGTAAAAAGACGATTTCAATTGGTTTTATCGTTTTTAAAACAATTTTTCTGTATATTTTTTCAATATCTTTCAATGCTGAAAGTTTAGAATATATTTTTGTAAATGCATCGTTATGATTACTAATATATTCAATAATATTATAATCATTATTTAAACTTTCAATATTGTGCGTTGGATGTAAAAGTTTATAATTAAACAATCTTTTACCCATAGGAGTTTTCGTTTTGTTTAAACATTTTATAACAGAAGAATATCTATGAGTATCCTTATTCATTATATGTAGTTGTTCTAATGAATGTATTGCACAAAAAACAGATGAATTATTTTCTTCAAAAATAGGTTCATAGATCTTATCAACCAATGATGGATATTGTATTTTAATA
>MDSZ01162422.1_pt1 | contig 15507 bp, 15 predicted proteins | sample 811201 | NCBI WGS metagenome assembly MDSZ01 (sample SAMN05326647, study PRJNA326480) | marine metagenome | isolation source: seawater | place: Indian Ocean: North | collected 2010
ATTATCTCTTTTCGATAATATTAAATTTTTCTTTTTAGACCAATTTATATTAAATCTTTTATCTCTCCAGCTATAAGTGAATTGATCATTTTTGTCTAAATATTTTCCATTATAAAAAAGTTTGTAAAAGACAATTGTTTTTTTTGATAAACAAAGATAAGAATTTCCAACATTAGGTGGTATCAAAATACTAGTGAAATCATTTTCTGAAAGTTTAAACTTTGAATATTTTCCAAATCTTTTGGATTTTTTATTACAATTTACCAATACTAACTCGATTTTACCTGATATGCAGCATAATAATTTCCAAGTTTTTTTGTCACCATGAATTCCTGTTAAAGAATTTTTTTTTCTTGTTATAAATTTATCATCAATATTTGAAAATTTTTTTTTTAAAACTTTTTTTTTAATTTTATTATTAAATTGTGTGTATAAGTATCCTCGATTATCTTTGAAATAAGAGCTATTAATTATAAACACATTTTTTAAAGTTTTGTCTTTTTTGTAATTGAATGAGAACATATTTAATTTAATATTTTTTTCAAAAGAAAGTTGTGAGTAAGAATATAAATTATAATTAAAAACTGCATAAATTTAATAACTAGATTATCAGTCTCTTTTGAAATATTAAAATATAAATTTAAATATCTTTTGTAATCAAATGAACCACTATAAGTGGTTTTAGAATAAGTAGCAAAAGATAATGTTTTATTGATTATTATTGGTTTAGTTATTTTTGATAATCTAATCCAGCAGACATAATCATTTCCATACCAATGAATATTTTTAAAATAACCAACTTTTTTTAAATATTTTTTTTTGCAAAATGATGATGGTGTCATTATATAATCTACTAAATACAACATATTTTTATTATAATTTTTAAGCATAAAATTTTTTATTTGAGTTATGAGAGTTCTTATTTTTTTTCCTTTATTATCAATGTAACATCCATAACCAATTATCCAATTTGGATTGGAAAGTTTAATTTTTTTAGTTAAAATAATAAATATATTTTTTACAAGCTTATCATCATCTCCTAAAAAACTAATATACTCACCACTTGCTGCCTTTGCTCCGTTCTTAAAAGCAGATTGAAAACCTTTTTTATTAAGAACAATTTTTATTTTAATTTTCTTTTTTTGTTTTATTTCTTTTACAAATTTCAAGGTTGGCAGGTCTTTTTTTTCTACAACCAACACCCACTCACATAAATTCTTATTTCCTTGATTTAAAAGTTGCTTGTATAACTTTTTAAGGTTTCTAAGTCTTTTATATGTTGGGGTGATTAAACTAAAAAGATATTTTTTTTTTATTCTTTTAATAGAAGCTTGTACCATTTGATTGTCTGTTTTATTCCGTCACTTAGACTAACTAAACCAAATTTATAGACTTTTTTTAATTTTTTAAAACTTATATTTACAGTTTTTGGAGCACCTGGTACCGAAACGTTTTTAAATGGCAATGATAAATTGGCATTAGTGTTTTGGGATATAATTTTTGCTAGTTTCAAAATTGTTGTTTTTGAATTTCCACAAATATTATAAATACCAGTCTTATCTTTAGCCAATAATTTTAGTATATAAATCATAACGTCTCCAATAAAAATATATTTTCTTACACTTTGACCTCTATCAAGCATACTTATTTTTTTATTTTTTAAAGCTTTTAAAATAAAATCATTCAACACACGTTTATCAGTTAATCCAGGTCCAGCACCATAGGCTAAAGATAATCTTATGATAAGAACAGAATAACCATCATTTATTTTATTATATGATAACGTCTCACCAAATTTTTTTCCATTTATATATGATGCCCTATCATTATCAGAATTAGTATTTCCGGATTTTGTTTCAATAAAGTCTTTATTGAGACCATTATATATTTCTGATGAGCTAAAAAAGATAAGTTTACCTTTTTTTTTCAATGAATAAAATGCATTATTTAAGCCAGTTGAAGAAATAAATAATGTTTTTTTATCTTTAATAAATGAGGATGGTGAGGAATAGCCTGCACAAAAAAATATTAAATCAAATCTTTGATTTAGTCTCCTTTCCGTAATATCTAATTTCAAAAAATTAATATTTTTTTCACTAATATTTTTCATAATATTTTTAGCTAGAGAAGATTTGCTTGCACAACATATTGATATCTTTAGATCAAATTTTTTTTTTAAATTTATTAATGTGCTAAGTATATTTAGACCTACTAATCCATTTGATCCAATAATTAATATTTTTTTTAGTTTTTTTAACGGATTTTTTTTAAAATGATTAATTACATATTTATTTTGTTCTAAAAGAAAACTAGCTTGATTTATCTTCATTTTATTCAATTACTTTCTTTATTTTTTTTAAAATTTTTTTTGGACTAAGATTGATTTCTTTATACTGATCTTGTTCGCTCCCATAACTGTCGAAAAATTTAATTGGTAAACCAAAATCAATAATTTTTACAGATTTGCTAAAATTTAAAGAAATATCACTAACTAATGATCCAATATACATTTCGTGAACTAATATTATTTTTTTTACATATTTAAAATTATTTAAGGCTTTGGAGTCAAAAGGTTTAATTGTACTATAGTATAAAATATTAACATTTAGATTTGATAAATTTTTTTCTATAAATCTCAAAGAGGGACCAAAAACAATCAAAAGTGTTTTACTTGATTTTAATTTTTTTAAACAGTTTGATTTTCCTTTTTTTATTTTAAATTTTAAATTGTGAGAATTTTTGGATAGTCTCGTGTAAGAAGGAAGGCCTGATTTATTTTGTTTAATTAACGTTTCAAGTTCATAGTTATTCCCAGGGATAAAAATCTCAATATTTGGTAATTTTTTTAGTATGGCAATATCTTCTGGGCAATGATGAGTACAGCCTAGTCCACTATACTCTAAAGATCCACCACAGCTAATGATATTAACATTCATTTTTTGATAACATAAATCAATCTTGATTTGCTCAAAACATCTTTCAACTACAAATGGAGCAATTGAATAAACATAGACTTCTTTTTTATTAATAGCTAAACCTGACGCAAATCCCATCATTGATTGTTCTAAAGTGCTCATATTGTAAAGATTTTTTGAATTACCAAAAACTTTACTAAATCCATAAACTCCAATATCTCCTAATAAAATTATTACATTTTTATTTTTTTTAACTTTTTCGTATAATATTTGTGGCAATAAATTTCTCATAAAATTAATTTTTAATACTTAGATACAAATTATTTAATTCTTGTCTACTTTTTGGAAATCTATGATGCCAAGAATTTTGCTGCAATATTTTTGATCCATTTCCTTTAATTGTCTTTGCTATAATTACTTTTGGAAATGATGATTTATTTGGCTTGCTTAATGCAGTATAAATTTGACCATGATTGTGGCCATTAATACTTTGAATATTTTTTGAAAAACCTGAAATTTTTTTTTTTATATTTCCAAGAGGGATAGCTTCATTTCTAGAAAAATTTCTATCAATGATTATAGTCAAATTATTTAAATTAAATTTATTTATTAGAAACATTGACTCCCAAGTCGTCCCCTCAAGACATTCTTGATCTCCAAGAATAACGTAATATTTTTTTTTTAAATTATTTAATTGATCTGCAAATGCCATGCCAGAGATAATTGGCAATCCATGTCCTAGAGAACCTGTGGATGCAGAAATGTATCTGCTTTTATTCATATCTGGGTGTCCACCTAAAATACTATTTTTTGAACAAAAGCTTAAAAAAACTTTTTTACTAATTTTTTTATAATAAAATAGCATTGCATAATAAGCTAAACAGCCGTGTCCCTTACTTAATACAAAATTATTTAAATATTTATTTTTATTAAAAATATATCTACCTTTAAAGAGACAGTAAATTAAATCCAATACAGAAAAAGAACTTGGTATATGCCCTTCTCTTGATACATAAGAAGCTTCGACTATTTTTTTTTTAATGTGAATAATTTCATTTTTCATTGAGTTTTTTTTTTAGATCAATGGCATTATAAAATATAGTAAGTGATACTAAATTAACGAAAAAAAACAATCTTAATAAAATTTTTATTGCAACTCCAAACTCAAAACCTAATCCAACACCCGAAGACACTACTCCAAATATCAGTTCGCTTATTGCCAAATTTTTAGGTGTTATTGGCACTTGGTCTAAAAAAGAATTAATTATAAAAAAAATTATTATGAACGAAAATTTTAGGTCAACATTTATTGATAAAAAAAGTAGATAAATTACAATGAAAGATAATAAATGACTCAAAATACCATATATTGTTAAAAACTTGTAGAAACTATTTTTTTTTATGCTTAAAGGTACTAAAACTATATAGTTAACTATATCATAAATTTTTGAAATCATTTTATTTTTAAAACTAATTTTTATAAATTTTCTATATAAGAAAGGTAGATAAAATATAGATACTGATAAACAAATTCCAAATATAAAAATTGGAAAATTATAGTTTTTTAAAACTTCATTACCAAAAATTAAAATTTCAAAAGAATAAAATGCTACAAAAAAAAATAAATAAAACCATGCGAGAAATAAACTTATCCCAACAAAATCTTTATAAGATAGTTCAAACTTTTTTAGCTCATAAGCCTTATAAAGAAGCCCTGTGTGAGGTAAAATGAAACTCATAATTTGACTGTTAAAAAAAATTTTTGAATATTGAGCAAACGTTAAGTAGCTCATTTTTTTCTGTAAAAAAGATTTTAATTGAACATAAATTTGTATATGGGTTAAAGTGACAGTAAGTAATAATACAACTAATAAATACTTAAATTCAATACTTTCAAAAACATAGAAAAAATTTTCCTCACTTGAAACATTTAAAAAAATTAAATAGCAAGATATTATTAGCAGAAATATTTTAAATATTAGAAATAAATAGTTTTTTTTCTTTTTTTCTAGCATTTGAATCTAGCTTCAATAAAAATTTGCGAGTTGAGTAAGCCTTTCATAAAATTAAAAGGAGAATATGATAAATTAATCACTTCTAAGTTCTCATTGTTTAAGAATTTAATAAAATTCAAATAATTAAAACCAATATGTGAGTCATTATATCTTTTGTTTGGCCTTTCAATCTTAAGGTAAAATAGACTTCTTAAAATATTAAAAAAATTTGTGTTACTATGAGTTTGTGATATTAAAATTCTAGCTAAATTTTTAAATAGACTTGATAGCCCTACTTCAATTGGAACTGAAATAATTAATTTACAATTTTTACGTGATATTCTATTCAGATTTTTAAAAACTTTTTTTTGTTCTATATTATTAAGGTGTTCAAATACTTCATTAATACAAATTATGTCAAAAAATTTGCTATAAATTTTTTTTGAATCATAAAAAACTTTATTTATTTTATATTTTTTTAAATTATTCTTTAATTCTTTTTGCATTTTTTTGCTCGGTTCATAAAAATAAAAATTTTTTTTTTGGGAATTTTTAATAAACTTAAACAATTCTCCATCTCCTGAGCCATAATCAAGTATTTTTTTTGATTTGTAATCTGACAATAATTTTGCTGCTAAAATAAATCTTTGTGAATGAGAAAATCTTTTTATAAAAATATTTGATCTATTTGTTAAATTAGAATAATTCATTATGTTCAATAACTTTAGGCTTTTCTTAGCAAAAATACATAACCAAAAATACCAAATATTATACCAATTAAATATGAGCCAATTATTTCTGCAATAATAATAGGACTTATGTTAAATATTAAAATAATTAACTGAACTAAGTACTTATTTTTACTTCTAGTTAATATGTGATGAATATGGTTTAAATCAGATTCAAAAAATTTTTTATTATTCAAAACTCTATTTATAAAAAGTCTTATCAAGTCTAGTCCGGGAATTAACATTATAATTATTACTTCCTCTACTGTTTTTAGTATTCCTAAGTTATAAAACTTAATTATAAATATTGATAAAATATAACTTAAAAAATGAGAGCCATTATTTCCCATAAAACAAATTTTTTTAAAATTTGCGAATAAAAATATTATTAAAGGAATTATTAATGGAGCAAAAATATTAAGAAAATTACTTTTAAAATATAAATAAATAATAATTACACCAAAATACAATCCCAATTGTAAATCGGCACCATCAAACATATTCGAAGCATTAATAAATATGTAAACACATAATATTGTAAAAAAGAGTGAAAAATTTTTTAAAAAAAATTCTTTTTCAATTAATTCAAAATTGAGTTTTTTAATTAAAAAATCTCCATCAGTCATAACTGAAGATGAAATTAGTATAACTAAAATAATTGTTTTTTTTAAAGGATTTAAATCAACTTTATCGTCCAATAATCCTGTTAAAAATATAAATGATGAAATAAAAATTAACGAAAAAATATGAGATAGATTATATATTAAAAAATGGCTCTCAAAAATGAATGTTTTGAAATATAGAATATAGGCAAAATTACTTACGAAGAAAAGAAAACCACCTAAATAAGATGTTGGTTTTGTATGCAATTTTCTATTATTGGGCAAATCATAAAGTTGATAATTTTTTGATAAAAAAATTATCAGTTTTAAGATTAAAAGATTTAAAGAAATTAAAATTATATAAAAATAAATATTCAAATTTTCCATTTTATTTTTTACTTAAGGACTCCAAAAATTATTCTATATATTACTAAATTAAACATTAAATTCTATAATTAATAAAATGTAATTTATTTTATTTAATCTAACTTATTGTTAATTTTATTACTAAAGCAAATTAAATTTTTTTTTAGGATTATAATTTATAAAAAAATATAGTAATCCAATAGAGTAGGCATAATGTGAAGCAACCCAATTATTAAAAAAATTCCCCGAAGGTGAAATTGGTAAAAAAATAATTAGCAAAGAACTTAGTAAAAAGTATTTAGTTAAATCTATCTGTTTTTTTTTAAATAAGTTGTAAAGTTCTTTGAAATATAGACCCATGATCCATAGATAAAAAATACAAAGAAAGATAAATCCAATTATACCCGTCTCTGCTAGAAGCTGAATATAAAAATTATGTGGATGAGTAGAGCAGCTGTATAGATCAAACCGATATTCGTTATCTGAACATTTAATCCTAAACATCTTGGGTCCATGACCTGAAAAAGGTTCGTCGGCGAACATACTTAGCGCAGTTTTATAATGACTTTCGTGAACTCTTGAAAAAATATAATTTCCTCCATGTGAATTTTTAACCGCTTCATCTATTAGTCTTTTTTTAATTAGTGGATTAACAAATAAAATAATAATAATGGTACAAATTGATATTACTAATAAAGATAATTTTGTTTTGTAATTAACTTGCAGACCAATAAAAAAAAGTACTAAAAAAATTGAAAAGAGAGCAAAAGCTGATTTTTCTGCACTCAGAATTACTGGAAATATAGATATAACTACGATTCCGATAGATATTAAATTTTTTTTTTTAAAATTTAAATAAAAATTTAGCGCTATCAATGCACCTATAGTTTTTGAGATAAAAGATCCTAAAATTAATTCATCACCAAAAAATGAGCTAACACGGACTTCATGACCACTTTTAAGTCCTATTAAATTAAATCCTACAATTTTTTGAAAAATTGAATCAATACTTAAAATTATAAAAACTGTTAGCATTGAATAAAATAAATAATTAATTTTATCTTTATTTTTAGACAATAGATAAAATATCGCAAAAACAAATAATCCAAATCTAATATAAGGTAATGATGATTTAATTGAAATAAATTCTCCACTTACAAAAATAGAATTCATCAATATATAAATATAAAATATTAAAAATATTTTAAAAAATTTATATTTAATTAAATTAAAATCTTTTTTAATAAATACACATATTAAAAAATATATATTAATTATAACAATACTTAAATCTGTTAGTAACGGTCCTGAAACAAAAAAAAATGGAAAAAGACATAAAAGATAAAAAAAAAAACTATCAAAATTAAATTTTTTAATGACTTTATTTGACATTAAAATTTTTTCCAAACATCCTTATTAATTTGATTTACAAAATTACCAATCAACTTAATTATTTTGTCTGAAAAATTGTTAACATTGTAATCATTAACCAATTGGGGTTTATTTAATTTATTTTGCATGATAATTTGATTTGAAATTAAATTTATATCTAAACCTGAAAGTGGGACTGTTGCCTCTTCATCTGCCTCTGGTCTTTCATGAGTTTCTCTTAAATTTATTGCTTTTAAACCCATAATTGAAGCTTCCTCATTAATTGTTCCAGAATCTGAAAGTACACAATAAGAATTTAACATTAAATTACAATAATCAGTATACGAAAATGGTTTTAAAAATTTTACTTTTTTAGATTTTAAAAAAATTTTCGATTCTGTTAATCTGTGTCTTAATTTGTAATGAGTAGAGATTATAATATCAAAATTATAATCTTTTACTAAGAATTTTATTAATTTTATAAACAAGGAAAGTTTATTTTTATTATCTAAATGTTCTTCTCTATGAAAAGAAATTAAAAAATATTTTTTTTTTTTTAATTTATATTTATTTAATACTTGAGATTTGCCAATTTTAGAAAAATTTTTATTGTAAATTTCTTTCATCGGACTTCCAACTTTTATAACCCTATCAGTGCTAAAATTCTCTTTTATCAAATATTCTCTTGCTAAATCACTATAAACAAAATTTACATCAGATAAATGGTCAACGACTTTGCGATTGATCTCTTCGGGCACCCTTTGGTCAAAACATCTATTCCCTGCTTCGATATGGAAAATTGGGATTTTCAATCTTTTAGCAACATAAACAATAAGTGAGGAATTTGTATCTCCTAAAACTACAACAGCATCTGGTTTTTCTTTTTTACAAATAATCTCAAACTGAACAAAATTATCTGATATTTTTGATATTGCAGATTTATTTTTTATTTCTTTAAGTGTGTAATCTGGCTTCCTTAATTGTAAGTCCTTAAAAAAAATTTGATTAAGTTCATACTCAAAATTTTGATTAGTATTAAGTAAAATGTGATTATAAAACGTATCAAATTTTTTGATTACTTCAGACATTTTAATAAATTCAGGCCTTGTTCCTAAAACCGAAATAATTTTTATTTTTTTAATCATTATGAAAGTTCTTTAATTACTTTTTTTTTCAAAAAATCTAAAATTTGAGATTTTGATAACAATTTAATATTATCTGAACTATAGTCTTTTACCTTGCTTTTTTTAATATTACCTTTACTAAAATAATTGTTATAGTTTAAATCTCTCTCATCGTTAGGAATTTGAAAATAATTTTTGTATTCTTTCGCTACAACAATCTCCTCTTTGGAAACTAAAGTTTCATGTTTTTTTTCACCATGTCGTGTTCCGATAATTTTAATTAAAGATTTAGGTTTTTCAAAATATTCTCTTATGGCTTCAGCTAAATCTATAATTCTACACGCATTAGTTTTTTGAACAAATATATCTCCTGTCTTGGCGCTTCTTAATGACGATAAAACTAAACTCACAGAGTCATCTAAAGTCATCAGAAACCGCGTCATATCTTTATCTGTAATAGTTATTGGTTTGTTATTTTTTACTTGATCAATAAATAATGGTATTACTGAACCTCTTGATGCAGCAACATTTCCATATCTAGTTGCACAAAAAATTGTTTTTCCTCCAATAAAAATTCTTGAGTTTGCTCTCATAAGTTTTTCACTTAGAGCTTTTGTCATCCCCATGGCATTGATTGGATATACTGCCTTGTCTGTGCTTAATATAATACATTTTTTTACTTCATTCTTGTTAGCTGCTCTCATCACATTATTTGCACCAATAGTATTTGTATTGATTGCTTCCATAGGATAAAATTCACATGAAGGTACTTGTTTTAAAGCTGCTGCATGAAAAATATAATCTACATTTTTAGTAGCATCATCAATGCTATTAAAATTCCGTACATCACCAATACAAAATTCTAATTTTTTTGAATTGTAAATATTTCTAAGCTCTTCCTGTTTTTTTTCATCCCTACTAAAAATAATAATTTTTTTTATGCTAGATTTTATTAAATACTTAACCATTTGTGATCCAAATGATCCTGTTCCTCCTGTTATTAAGAAAGTTTTATTTTTTAAAATGCTTTTCATTAAAATTTTTCATTTCCGATATAAATCGAGGCCAATTTTTTAATTTATATCCTGAATTTCGGCGAAAGAAAGACGAATTAAGACTTTTATCTATTTTTTTTGTAAAATGGCTTTCTATATCTAAATTTCTTTTATAAATTTTGTTAATAAGATTGAGTAATTTAAATTTTGATATCTTGCTTCCACTTACATGAACAATTTTACCGATAAATAAATCCTTTTTCAAAAAATAATTAAATATAATTTTTGATAGCTCAAGTGTAGTTAGACCTGAAAAATAAACGTTGTTAAAACCTTTGATTTGTTTATCACATTTCAATGACCACTCGAGTAACCCTAATTTTCGATACAATTCATGACCAATTATTGATGATCTAATTACAGTTGATCTCTCAGTAACATATTCACCTAATATTTTAGATTGAGCATAAAAATCACTTCCATCTGTTAAATCACTTTCCACATAATTACCCTTTTTACCATTAAATACACAATCTGTGCTTATGTGAATAAAATTATAATTAAGTTTATTAGATAAAAGTGAAAGAGAAGCAGGAAAAACTGAATTTATAAAAAAAACATCGTTTAAATTTTTTTTTGTAATTCTATGATTTATCATACCAGCACAATTTATAATGTGCGTTGGTTTTAATTTTTTGATAAGTTTATATATCTCAATATTTTTAAAATTCTTTAAAACATACCTATTCTTAATTTTGAGGGAATATCGGTTTTTTCTATCAATAGTTATTACATTTAATCTTTTTAGCTTTAGATATTTTAACAAGACATGCCCTAACATACCTAAAGAACCAATAATAATAATTTTTTTTTTCATTAAATTTTTTTCATAAAACTTGAGGTTACTTTATTTATCGAAAAATTATTTTTGTAATAATTTTTTGCGTTTAAACAATAAAAGTTTGTTTTAATTTTATTGTTTTTGATTTTAAAAAAATAATTTATTTTTTTTAACAGATTATTCGAGTCTCTATAATTAATACAGTAACCAGCTTTAGACGAATTAATAATCTTTTTTGACTCACCTGAAATTTCTCCGATAATTGGTTTGCCACTTGCTAAATAAAACTGAAGTTTAGAAGGTGAAGTATAATTTAGAAATTTATTTTTTTTTAAAGATAAAAATAATATAGAGCTGTATTTTACAAAATGATCTAGATATTTCTCCTCTATACTGTTGTGCAGGAAAAAATTATTTAATTCTTTTTGTTTTATAATTTTCAAAATATCTTTTTTTTTAAATCCTTCTCCAAAAAAATGGAAATTTATGTCTTTATTTTTTTTAAGTTTTTCAGCAACCTCTAATATAGTTTTAAATTCTTGAGCAATTCCAATATTTCCAAAATAACAAATATTAAATTTTTTTTTATTAAAATTTTTACTATATTTTTTATTGTGTTTTTTAATTATAAAATTTCTTGAGTTTGGTAAATAAAAAATTTTTTTTTGAGTAACTACTTTTTTTAAAATTTTTTTATATTCAGATGATTGTATAAATATTATATCACAAGATTTATAAATATAATTAATTGCCTGATTTATAAGATGGTAGATATATTTTTTTTTTGTTTTAAAAATAAGATCCAGAGTTTGGGGTAATAAATCTTGTAACCAAATAGATAATTTTGCTCCTTTAATTTTCTTAAAAAAAATTCCAATAAATGAATGAACCACTGGTGACGGTGCATAAACCATTATATGATCTATTTTTTTTTTTCGAAGTTTGATAAAACCAAAAAAAATTGCTGATATTATAAAAGAAAGGTAATTTAATATTCTTCTAATTAAAGTGGAATTACCTCTGGTAATAATCGGTACTCTATAAATAACAACGTTTTTTAATTTAAAATAACCTTGTTTATCAATACTTAAATTTTTATATCCTTCATAAATTTTCCCTACTGGATAATTGGGTTTCCCGGTTAATACTGAAATTTCAACATTATTTTTTGCGAGATTATAAACGAAATTATTTATAGGAAAATTTTCAGGCCAAAAATTATGTGCTATGATTAATATTTTTTTCATTAAAACTATTGAGACTAATCAATTTAAGAATAATTAACTAAAATTTAAGATAAAAACAATCTTATATAATAAATTCTCTCAGATAATTTTTAATAAATATATTGATAATTTTTATTAATGATCTAATTGTTTGGTTATTAAAAAATTACATAATGATTAGTCACAAGAATATCAATATTTTTAAGCAAACTTATAAATTATTTCTAAAGTATAAACTTGCTTGTATATTTTATTTATTAATAGTTTTATTAGTTTATCCAGTTTACTTTTTTTTTAATGACTATAACTATAAGACCTATTCTATAAAATTTAATTACGTAACATTATTACCAACGACAGACATGGTTCAAGAGAGACAATTAAATATAACTAATTACAATAAGAAAATTAATAATGAAATTAAAAAACAAATTAATAGCACAAAACTTTTGAGAGAAAATGTTTCCATTAAATGTACGCTTGTTGAGTTAAACAATACTTGCAGAATGAGAGTAAAAAATTGGTCAGAAAAAAAAGCTGATCTTCTAAAAAAAAATGTTTTAACAGCTGTTAAAACAGTAACTGTTGATTTAAAAGCTGAAATCAATCAACAAATAAATTTGTTAATGAAAAGTCTTAATAATGCGTCATCTACTAATGAAATTTTAGATTTTAACTATAAAATTAAAAATCAAGATATAAAAAATTTAACCGAAATGAATAGACTGGCAATCGAGTCGATGGAACTTAAACTTCAGATTATGGAAAGTATAAACAGCGGAGAGTCAGAATTAATATCATTAAAAAAAAATATGTTTAATTTAGAAAAATTCGAGAAAGAAATTCTTAAAGATATATCAGAAACGTATTTCTCTTATGAAAATAATTTTAGCTCATATGAGCACTATAGTTTGAGAAAACATATGCTGACTATTATCTTGGGAACTGGTTTTTTATTCTTTGGTCTCTTAATATTGATAAGTTAATTTATCAACAAAATCTTTAACAAATTAATTTAAATTTTTAAAATAAAATCAAAAAAATCTCTTGAGGATTTATTCCAAGAATACTTTAATGTATCTCTTAAATTTGATTTTGTAATAAGATTTATTTTTTTTTTATCAAGATTAACAAGAAGCAAGATTTTTTTATAAATATCATTCTTATTTTTAGGATTAAACAAAATTAAGTTTTTTTTATTTAAAAGTTCTTTAAATATTTCTATATTTGATGCACAAATTGGTAGACCTGATTTTGCAGCCTCTAATAATGGCAAACCAAAAGACTCTGTCAATGATGGAAAAATAAAGGCATCATATTTTGAATAGATTTTATTTATATTTTTACTCTTATAAATTTTATGAAGTTTAATATTTTTGCTTTTTAAATTAAAAGAGGAAATATTTTCACCATAACAATTCAACTTTAATTTAATAGACTTTTCTTCAAATAATCTAAATATGTCAAATAGAAGTTCTTGATTTTTATAATTATTTTTCTGTGATACATAAAGAAAATTAGAAATTTTTTTTTTATTTTTTTGATAACTTATATTTTCATCTATACCATGATAAACAATTTTGCTCCTAAATTGGTTTTTGTTAAATCCTTTTAAAACGATTTTTTTCTGAAATTTACTGACAAAAATTACATTACGAAATTTTTTAATACAATAAATATGAAATTTTTTTTGAAAATATAATTTTATAGATTCTGTTAATTTGCTATTTTTAATTTTTACAAAAGGTAGTGCATTTTGTGATAAAATAACGGTATTTTGAAAACTAGAAAATATATATCCACTTAGTGACACTAAATGAGTAAAATTGTTTTTCACTAAATATTTATCTAAAAAAAGTATTTGCCAAATAAAAATAGTCAAAAAATTAATCTCAAATGCTTTATTAAAAATAAATTTAAATTTATTAGTATATTTTTTTACTTCTAAATTATTAAAAGCTTTTTTATTTACTAAAACTTCAATTTGTACTGATTTGTTTTTTTTATATGATTTGAGTATAGAATTTAGGTGTACTATTCCACCAGTGCTTTTTATATTACTTGCATCAATTAATATTTTTTTTTTCATTAAAATTGTTCTTTATTATAATTAATGTCATTAAGAAAATTTTAAAACTCACAAAAAGGTCTAAAGTCGTACCTGCAATTAGAAATATGATTAAATATAAAGGATCTATATTTCTGATTAAAAATACAAGAAACATTAAACCAATTACACCACTAGAAAACAAAATTCTTATATGAAAAGACTCCACATAAACCCTAGTAAAACCTGTACCAAATAAAATTGTACTTATGTTGGTTTGAAACTCATTATATAAAGTAATCCAAAAGTTTAATCTGTACCAATAAGATAAGTTTACATAATGATCTTTTAATTGCTCTCTAACAGGAATTGTGTCTAAAACAAATGCACCATATGTTAATTCGTATAAATACAGTAAATCTAATTTTTTGATTTTATTAAAAATAATAATATCAAAATATGCAAATACTAATAAGCTTAACAATATTAGCATAAAAAATATAACATATCGTTTTGATTGAATTAAAAGCATTGCAACTGCAAATGAAAATGTAATTGTTTGTGTTTTGCTTTCTGAAACTATTACTAAAAAAGCAGAAATACAAAAAACCAGAAAAATTATAAATTTTGATTTTTCATTTTTAAAAATAAAAATATAAGAAAGAGTAGTTACAATTGAAAGTTCCCATGAACCTCCCAAAAGTCCTAAAGCCCTACTATTCGTTGGATGTTCAGGACCCATATATCCAAGTGAAGAAAATGATCCAACTAAATCGTTTAACTGCAGGAAAACAATAATTGTATTTAATACTAGATAACCAAATAATAAATTTATTAAAAATTTTTTTTTTATATTTAAGCCATCAATTAAAAACAAATAAAATAAATACTCAACTAATCTAATTACAATTAAAAATTTTACATCTAAATTAGATAATAACCCAACAATGTTACTGAAAAATAAGTATAAAAAAAAATAATAAAAATTTTTATACTGAAAATCTTGATTTCGAAAATTTATAATTAAATTTGTTTTGAATATAAAAATAAAAGCAAATAAAAGAATTATGATATTTTCAATCCTAATACCTTGCCAGTAACCAGGAATAGGAATTAAATCGATTTTAGGGAAAATTACTAAAATGGTTAATAAAATATTAGAAACATTTCTATTAAAGAATTTATATCTCATTATTTTAATTTTTAAACTTTCTTATTATAAAACTGAAGAATTCTCTAACAAATATTGATTTGTATATTCTAAAATACTTGGTTATCAAATATAAGCAAACTTTATA
>MDSZ01175374.1_pt1 | contig 15506 bp, 15 predicted proteins | sample 811201 | NCBI WGS metagenome assembly MDSZ01 (sample SAMN05326647, study PRJNA326480) | marine metagenome | isolation source: seawater | place: Indian Ocean: North | collected 2010
CATGAATAAAAAGGTCAGAATTTTTATACAATTTTTCTACATTGTTGCACCATCCAAGAAGGTGAACCTTATTTGTAAGTTTTAACTCCTTAATCAACTTTTTTAAATTTTTTCTCTCCTCACCATCTCCAGCTACTCTGAATATAAAGTTTTTGTTATTTAATAAACTTAATGATCTAATCATTGTATCAATACCTTTGCCTTTGACTAAACTACCAACAGTTAAAATATTTATTTGTTTATTAATTTTTAATTTAGTTTCAATTTTTCTTAGCTTTATCAACGATGGAGGACTTATATTGATTACTTTTGTGTTTGTGATTTTCTCAATATCTTTTTTAGCACTTTTTGAATTAGAAATTACACCATCTGCATATTTATATAAATACTTGACTAAGATAAATACAATTTTATTTTTTATATAATTAGTAAAATTATAAAATTTATTGAGCTCAGAAATATCTATTCTGTCTACAACCACTAATTTTAAATTTTTGATTTTTTTTAAAGCTAATATCGAAATTACATTAGCATAGTGCTGGTTAGAAACGAAAATATTTTGACAATTATTATTAATAATATCTTTTACCTTTTCTTTTAGAATAAAAAATGAGCTGATAGTATTATTTTTATTAATTTCAATTATCTTAATTTTTTTAGAATAATTATGAAATTTTTTTTTATATTCATTTGTTCCAATTGATATAATAAACAAATTATTCTTTTTTAAATTAAACTTAGTACATAATCTAAAAATTGAGTTTCCAGCTCCACCTTGTTTAAAAACTGGTAAAAAAAATATTATATTCTTAATCATAAATAAACTGTTCCAACATAGATAAATATTTTTTACAATTAGCTTTTTCATCGAATCTAGAGAGCGATCGATAAGCTAAGTTTAATTTCTTTTGACTTTCTTTTTTGTTATTAACTGCTTTAAGAACTGTGTTGGCTAACTTCTTATAATCACCATTTTGATATAGATAACCAGCTTTACCATTTAATAAAATTTCACGTGGTCCTGTTGGGCAATCACTGGATATAGAAATCTTTTTAAAGGAGATTGCTTCGATTAATGCATTTGGCAAACCTTCATATAAAGATGAAAGAATAAAATAATCTGATTTTAAATAAAATTTAGTAGGATCAGTTACATCTCTCAAAATTTTAATGTTTGAAGATAAGTCATTTTTCCTTATATTCTCGATCAAAAATTCATAAAGATCACCATTTCCAATAATAATTAAATTATATTTTAATTTTGACTTATCTCTTAAATATTTCATAGCTTTGATTAAAAGTATTTGATTTTTTTGACTCACTAATCTTCCAACATTTAATAAGTTAACAGCGTCACCCGTTTTAACATTTTTTGATTTTAAAATTGAATTATTTTTTCTTTTATTAAATACAGGGTTATAAATAACTTTAGTATCGATATTTATATAATTTTTAATTTTTTTCTTTAAATCGAAACTATTTACAATTACTAAATCAGAAAGCTTATAAATCTTTTTAAAAAAAAATCTTTTCACAAAATTCTTTAAATAGACATCGGGAGATGCGTTGATTCTTGATATGATTTTAAGATTAAATAGATTTGCAAATAAGATAATTAGAATATTTGACTGGAAAGAAAATAGAATTGTTTTTTTTTTTATTAAATCCGTTTTTAAAAAATAAATTAGACAAATTATTACTTTTGTTAATTGATTACTTTTATTAAAATGATTGTTAGATGGACCAATAATTTTAATTTTTTTATCAAATTTTTTTTTTTTATCTAAACTACATGTTAATAAGTTGATCTTAAATTTTTTTTTGGCAAGAAAATTCAATATTAAATACAAATTTTTTTCAACTCCACCCACCCCAATTGTGGGACAAAATACAGTTATTTCTCTCATTATTTATTTTCTAAAATTTTTTTTAATTTTTTGTAATGATTAAAAATTGTAAATTTCTTAACATTTTTTTTTGCTAATAAAATTTTATTATACTTAATGTCACTTTCATCTCTATCAAATTTTCTTAAATTTTGAACTAGATCATTTACAGAATTATTATTGAATAAATAGCCTGCATCACCGTTATTTAGAAATTCACTTGGACCATTTGGGCAATCACTTGAAATAATCAAAGTGTTGCAAGAAGCCGCTTCAATAATTACAAAGCCCATCTCTTCCCAAAGAGATGAAAGTATAAATGCTTTTGAATTTTTTAAATATTTGTAAACATTTTTTTTAAAACCTAGTAAAAAAATTTTTTTTTCTAATTTAAGTTCATTAATTTTATTTATAATTCTTTTATTTTCTTCACCTTCTCCAATTATAAATAATTTGTAACTATCATTTATTTTATTAAATTCATAAAAAGCCCTGATAAGTAAATCAAAATTTTTTTGTTTAGTTAATCTACCAATAGCTAAAAAGTAATTACTTTTAACAATATCCTCTGGTAGAGAAATATTTTTTTTATTGTTTACTTCTTTAATATTTATTACAGAGTCATAAAGTACCACAATTTTTTCATTTTCAAAAATTTCTAGTTTTTTTAATTGGTTTTTTAATTCTATACTTGGGCAGGTTATTAAATAAATATTCTTTGAACATATCTTCCAAAAAAATTTCCTTAAAAAATTTAATTTTGGATAACCTGAGATTCTCAGGATAAGTTTAGTTTCAAACTTAAAAATTCTAAATAAAAAAATTGGTAGTGATGTAATTAAGTGGGCAATTATAAAATCAGGTTTATCCCTTTTAAGAAGATTATATAAAGGTAATATAGATAGTAGAAATGTTATCGAGTAAGAAATTCTACTTTTTACAAAACCACCTTGAGGTAATTTATCGTATAAATTTCTAAAAAAACTAAGAGTTTTAATCTCATTAACATTATTCCACTCTCCCAATGCATTAATTAATGTTACATCGAATTTATCTTTACCATAAAAAGATAAACCTTTGGCTGAATTAAGTGTGGATTTTTTTGTTCCTATATGTCCCAAATATGGAGACCAGTAGATAATTTTTTTCACAGATTTTAGAATATATTTTTGAAATTATTATAATACTCTTTATAAAAGTAAAATGATTTTATTAACAGGATCAACAGGATATATAGGTTCTCATATATCTTACATTTTTGAAAAAAACAAAATTAAATACATTGGAATTGATAATTTTTCAAAGAGCTCAATAAATAATATTGTCAACAAAAAACATTTTTTAAAACTGGATTATGGTAATAAAAATAAGATTAAAAATTTTTTAGCTAATAATTCTATTTCATCAGTTATTCATTGTGCTGCTTATGCGTATGTTTTAGAAGGAGAAAGAAAAAAAAAGATATACTTTCATAATAATGTACAAAAGAGTAAAAAATTTATTAATGAATGTATAAGAAGAAAAATTAAAAATTTTGTTTTTCTATCTAGTTCCAATGTTTACAAAGACTCAAATAAAAAAAAGAAAGAAAATTCAAAAATAAAAATATCAAATATTAAAAATAATTATGGTAAAACTAAATTTTTAATAGAAAAATTTTTACTCTCTAAGAAGAAAAATTTTAAAAATCTAATTATTTTAAGACTGTTTAATATTGCCGGATACACTAAAAATTTGAAATATTTAGAAAAAAAAGATGAAAAAAATCTAAGAATTTTTCCATTAATTTTTAAAAAGATTAATGATAAAAAAAATATATCCATTTATGTTAAAAGTAAAAATTACCGTTTTATTTACCCAAAAAGAGACTATCTTCACATAGATGATTTGTTAAATCTGATTATAAAAATAATTAAAAATCTAAATAAATATAACAAAAAAGAAATTTACAATGTCGGTATGGGAAATAATTATTCATTGAATGAAATTCTTTCATTAATTTATAAGAGATTACCTACAAATATGAAAAAAAATTTTAAATTAAAATATGAGAAAATAGACTCCAAGGAACTTATTTCGACTTTGTCGGATATAAAAAAGACTTCTCAGGCTTTTAATTGGAAACCAAAATATTCAATTCACCAAATCATATCATCTAGTACAAGTAATTTTTCTAAAATTTAAAATGAATTTAGTTACAATAATTATACCATTTTATCGAAAACGTGAATTTTTTTACAAAACTATTAATTCCATTCTAAATCAAAGTTTCCAAAGATTTAAAATAATTATCATTTATGATGACGAGAACAAGAGAGATTTAAGATTTTTGAAAAGTTTTAAAAATAAAAAAATTCAAATTATAATTAATAAAAAAAACTTAGGAGTGGGAAAATCAAGGAATAAAGGAATCAAAATTACTAAAACAAAATATATAGCTTTTTGTGATGCTGATGATATTTGGAGTAAACACAAATTAAAAGAACAAATTTTTTTTATGGAGAAAATGAATGCCGAATTTTCTCATACTGACTATACGATAATTAATAATAAAGATAAAATAATTGGTAAAATGAATATTAAAAAAAATATGCTATATTCTGAATTACTTAAATCATGTGACATAGGTTTATCAACTGTAATAATTAAAACCGAAATTCTTAAAAAAAATTTATTTAACAGTTTAAAAACTAAAGAAGATTATGCTTTATGGCTTAAATTATTGAGAAGTGGAATAAAAATATCAGGTATTAACAAAAGTTTAGGTAGTTGGAGAAAAAATTCACTCTCTCTTTCTTCTGATACTAAGCAAAAAATATTCGATGCATTTAGATTGTATTACTTTTATGAAAAATTTAATTTATTTATGTCAGTATATTTAACGTTAAGATTATCAATATTTTATTTAATTAAAAAGATTTTACAAAAAATATATTTATGAGTTTGATCGGTCTAAAAGTATTATTTGGTTTATTTTTTCATTTTTTTTTAAATCTAATCTTTAAAAAAATGATGTTTTTTAATGATAATTTGTCTTCTTCAAAGCATAAGAAATTAGCAGCTGATAATAAAAACACTCTACTTACTGGGGGCTTATCGGTTTTAGTGCTTATATTTATATTTTTTGAGGGAAATTATTATCTAAAATTTTTTTGTTGTTTAATATTTACTATTGGAATTTTTTCAGATTTGAATTTAATAAATAGTCCAGTAAAAAGGTTATTTTTTCAAACAATAGTAATAAGTTTTTTCATATTCTATTTTGAAAATAATATCTATTTTACTGATATATATTTTTTAGATTTATTTTTAAAATATGAAGTAATTTCATATTTTTTTACAATTTATTGTTTTTTAATAATAATAAATGGAACTAACTTTATTGATGGTTTAAATGGATTAGTAATAGGATACTATATTTTAACTTTAGCTGCTTTGTTAATATTTATACTTAACAAAGATATTTCTTATGATTACTCTTTTATAATAGTTATACTTACAATTTTAGCTATTAATTTTCCATTTAATTTATTTGGTAATAATTTTTTAGGAGACTCAGGTTCCTATTTAGTTGCATTTATTGTTGGTTATGTACTTGTTGACTTTTATAGATCTCACTCTGAAATATCAGCTTTGTTTATAGTGACTTTACTTTGGTATCCAGCATTTGAGAATTTATTTTCAATAGTTAGAAAGAAAATTTACAAAAGTGATCCCTCAAAACCTGATACTAATCATTTTCACCAACTGATTTTTAAATTTTTTATGTTAAAATTAAAAAATAAGAGACAGACAAATATTATTTCTAGTTTGATTATAAATTTCTATAATCTATTAGTTTTTTTAGTAGCATATTATTTATTCAATAGCTCAATTGGACTGACGATTCTTATACTTTTTAATGCAATTTTATACGCTTATTGTTATTTTTTTTTATTAAAAAAGATAAATCTTTTAAAACCAAAAATTAATTAGTCTAAGTGTTTAAGAAATTTTATTATATAATCGAGCCCCTTATTTGAATAAACACCATCTAGTATTGATTGAGAATTATATATCATTTCATCTCTAAGACTTTTGTTATCCAATAGAAAATTGATTGACTCTTCAAGATTTGAAAAATCTAATTCATAACTTTTATATGTTTTTCCATTTATGAATATATTTGGCCATGTTTCTATATATTCTATATTTGGATAAATAAAAGCTGTGCCCATTCTTGTAGCTTCAAACTCTCTGTAGCAGATTTCTCCCCAACCGAAACATCCAACAGATATCTTTGAATTCATGAGATTAGTTAAGTAATTTTTATGATTCATCTTATTTTTAAAGAAATCTAAATCATATTTTTTATTCAAAAAATTTTCAACATATTGTCTTTGAAAATGAATCGATTTTTTTTCATTTTTTTTTCTATTACTTAGTCTAAAAAAAATATCAAATTTTTTATTATTAATTTTTCTATTACTAAGAGAGTAATTGTATAATTTTTTTTTATTTTTCAGAAAATTAAATTTGAATAAGCAAATTAATTTTTCATAATTTCTATATTCAATAATATCAAAAAAATTACCAACACCTAAATTCCAACCTAAAATTACTTTTTGATCATATGTGTTTTCAAGTTTGTAAAAGTGAAATTTTATTTCTTTTTCTATTTTAAAATTTTTCTGATAGTAATCTGAAAAATAACGATTTCTGAATAAATCTTTTCTGTATAAATCTCTATTTTTGTATAATTGACCTTTTATATATTTTTTGACAAATGGAAGCACTTCAAATTGAGTTGTGCCTGCACTATCTGTTAAATCAAACCATATTAAATTCCTGTTTTTTTTTGATAAATGTTCTGCAATTTCATTAAAGCTAACTTTGTTAGTAATAAATTTTTTTAAAAAACCAAATTTATTGAATAATTTAAATTTATAATTATCTGTAAAAAATTTGTTATTTACAAAAATATAATCACAATTAAAAAAATCAGAATTTATTCTGTTATAAAAATTGAATGAATATCCTAAATCGAATAATTCTTTTTCAAAAAAATGAAAAAGGGACCAATAACCAAAATTATATCCCCAATTTAGTTTATTTCCTCTTAATAAAATATTAATTTTTTTCATAATTTTCTGTAATCAAATTATGCTTGTAGATTGTGAAAAAAGTATAATTTATCCAGAATAAAGAAGATATGTAACTTGAAAAAAAACTACCACTTGGAATTAATGGTATGAAAGTTAAAATTAGATAAATTCTAAAAATATTCAATTTTTTTTTATTTTCTTTACTAAAATTTTTAACACCATTGAAAAAAATTAAATAGGCTAAACAAGACAAAATAATTAAACTCCCAATTAAACCATGCTCTGAAATTAGTTCATAATACGTTTGATGAGCATGGGTATAACAATGGTTTCTTTCATAACCGGTTATGTACTCTCTACAAGCTTTAAAATAATTTTTATTTCCAACACCAAAAAAAACATTATTTTTAAAAATTTCATAACTAAACACACCCTGATTAAGATATCTTGAGGCCATTAAATTTTGTTTGAAAGATTTATCTTGGTCGAGAGATATAATTTTCAAGGTTGTGGCAACATATTTATGAATTATATCATCTTTAAAAAATTCACTTTGTTTAATTTTTGGACTTAATGATATTAAAAAAGTTATAATTATAATTGCAGAAATTATATATTTTTTAATATAGTTTTTATAATCCCAAAAATACAAAATTAAAATTAGAGCAAAAAAAATTTTTAATGTACTTGCTCTCTCTCCAGTTAAAAAAATAGCCACAGCAGTTAGAAGAATGAAAATTATACTAGTTTTAAATTTTTTATTTACATAAAAATAAGAGAAAATTGGAATTACAAATGATAATACAAAAGATCCGACTATTAATTCATCTTTAAAAAAACTTGCTATTCTATCAGTATAACCAGTTTCATTTGAAAATCCTAAAGTATTAAAACCAAAACTAAACTCAAAAAAAATATCAAAGCAAACTATGCAAATTAATATGAACCAATTAAAGATTACTCTTCTCAAAAATTCTTTATTTTGCAAAAAGTATCTAAGTGATAAAACAACTAAAAAAAATTCAAAATATAATAAATTTCTTCTAATTGATAAATTCCAATCGTTAGAAATAAACGTATTGAAAAGTAAATAAATTAAAATAATAAAAAAAATCTTTATTTCATTTTTATCTACGAGAATATCAATCTGATTTTTAAATCTTAAAAAGTGAGACAAATAAAAAACAATAATTATTATTAAGTTTAATTGAAATAAAAGATTACCAATAATAATTGATATTGGTAAAAATGAAATTATTAATATCAAAAATAGATTTTCTGGGTACTTTCTAATTGCATAATTCATTATTTAAATAAAATCTATTTTTTTTGTGAAATTAATATATTAAATATTAATTTAATAAAATAAACTATTTTAAACTCAATGGTTAAAAAAATTTGTATTTTAGTAGCTACACGCAAGAGAAAAACTAACTTAATCAAATTTTTAAACAGTGTTATTAACTTACAAATTCCAAATAATATTAATGTTCAAACAGTAATATGTATAAATGATAATCAAAATTATTCTGAAATAAAAAAATTATATAATAAAAAGTTAAGTTTAAAGTTAACAACTGAACGAAAAAAAGGGATCTCTAATGCAAGAAACAAATATCTAAGTTCAATAAATGTAAAAAATTTTGATTATCTCGCTTTTTTTGATGATGATATTCAAATTGACAAAAAATGGTTAATTGAAATGTTGAAATTTTTTAGAAAAAATGAGGTAGATATAATAGGAGGACCACAACTTTCTAAATCAAATTCTTTAGAAAGTGAGTTACTTGAAAGAAGAGAAAAACATGCATCAATTGTAAGATGGGTTTCTACAAATAATTGCATTGTAAAAAGTAAAGTATTAGAGACTAGGATAAATTTTGATACAAAATTGAACCATATAGGTGGCGAAGATCAGTTATTTTTTCTTAAACTAAATAAAATGGGCTTCAAAATGATGTGGAATACAAAAGCATTGGTTGTTGAAGGAATAAACATTAAAAGAGAAAATTTTTTATGGTTCTTAAAAAGAAATTTCAGATATGGAGCTTCATCTAATATAATTTATAAAAAAGCATATGGATTAACAGTTGGTTTTAGTTTTTTAACAGCTAAATTTCTATTAGATTTGATAAAGTTGGTATTAAGCCTATTAAGTTTAATTTTTTTAACAAAAAAAAGTTTTTATAAAGTTTCGATGTATTTTTGTAGAATTTTAGGATTAATTTTTGGATTATTAGGATTTCAATACAATGAATATGCTTAAGACTCCACAAATTCAATTTAAAGGAAAAAAAATTATTAAAAAAAAAAATTGTGTATTATGTTTTTCGAAAAATCTTCAAAAAGTATTAGATTTTAAAAAAACTCCATTAGCAAATTCTTATAAAAAAAAAAAAAATATAAAAGAGCAGCATTTCCCTTTGTCCTGCATCTTATGTAAAAAATGTGGACATTTACAATTGGAGTATTTAATTAATCCAAAAATAATTTTTGAAGATTATTTGTATGTATCAGGCACGTCAAAAGTATTAAAAAAACATTTTGTTGATTATGCAAAAAAAATTATTTCAATGTTCAATCTTACCAATAAATCTAAGATACTTGATATAGCTTGTAATGATGGAACATTTTTAGAATATTTCAAAAATAAAAAATTTGAAAATGTTGTTGGTGTCGAACCGGCTCAAAATCTTAGAATTTTGAATTTAAAAAAAAAAATAGACATTAATACCAATTTTTTTAATAAAAAATTTAGTCATGTAATGAAGAAGAAATATAAATCTTTTGATTTAATAACTGCAAATAATGTTTTTGCACACTCACCACATCTTTACGACTTTTCACAGGGAGTTAAAAATCTTCTTTCAGCCAAAGGTGTATTTGTTTTGGAAGTCTCGTATCTACCAACTGTCTTAAGAAAAAAAACATTTGATACGATATATCATGAACATATGAGTTATCATGCACTAAAACCATTGGTTAGTTTTTTTAAAACGCAAAATTTAGAAGTATTTGATTTTCAATTAATTGAGGCCCAAGGAGGTTCAATAAGAGTTTTTGTTTCACATAAAAATTCTTATAAGGTTAAAATGAATAAAATTAAAAATCAGATTAAAAAGGAGGTTCTACAAGGTTTATTTTTAACAACTAGGTATAAACGTTTTTATAAAGAAATAAATAAAACAAAAATTAAACTGAAGAAAATTATAAAAGATTTAAAGAGAAAAAATATGAACATTATTGGTTATGGTGCACCTGCAAAATTGACAACACTTACCCATGTTTTCGATCTATCAAGGAATGACTTTGAGATAGTTATTGATGATAACGATTTAAAAGTAAATAAATTCACTCCTGGAAAAAATTTTATTATTAAAAATTTCAATTATCTAAAAAAAAATAAAAATAAACGTTATGTCATAATTGTATTAGCTTGGAATTTTTATGAAAGTATAAAAAAAAAGTGTAAAAGAATAAATAAAAAGCTTTTTTTTATTTCACCTTTTCCAAACCCAAAATTAGAAAAATAATTATTTTATATTTTCAAATTACTTGAAATCTCAAAAAGATAATTTGTTGTCGAAAGAATTAGCTTCTTATCATCAGAAAATTTTTTGCTTTTAAATTTAGATTTAAAGTTTTCTAGAAGATTTTTTATAGGATTAATGTCACTTGAATTTATATAATTGATCTTATTATTTTTTTTTAAAAAACACTTTTTTTTATTATAACCTTTGTATGATAAACTCCCTTTCGTTCCAAAAATTTCTAAATTCCTTTTTCTATTTTTAAAGTAATTTGAAAAATTAATTTCAATATTAATTTTTTTTCCCAAAAATAATATATTTAAATTTTGATATAATTTTTTTCTATAAATTTTTCTATTTTCATTTACTTTGACTTCAAAATTTTGATCTTTAAATAAGTCAATTATTATTGCTAATGGATGAGATAACCATTCAAAATGTGGAAGCTGGTATATATTTTTAATATTTTCCACAGGATAAACATCAATTTTACCATAGATAAGTTTAACAAATTTTATTTTTCCTATTTTACTGATAGCCGTTTTTAAATTTAAATACGCATTCATATGAAGGTCTGTGTGATTCATTAAAATAATTTTTTTTGATTTTTTGATAACTTTTTTAATTTTTTCAAATTCTTTTAAGTTACTTACTAATGGTTTTTCAATTATAATATGTTTTTTTTTAATTAGTGCGGTTTTTAAATATTCATAGTGAGAATTTGTTGACGATGCGATTATATAGACATCAATATTATTTATTTTAAAAAATATTTTTTTATCATCCGTAAATAAACTATTACCTTTTTTTTTTGATTTTCTTAGAATTTTTATAATTCTAAAGTTTTTATCTTTTGATAAAATTTTATAGTATTTTTTTCCATATCTTCCATGTCCTATTAATCCAACGTTAATCATTTTTTTTATAAATATTTGTATTTAAAAATTAAATCCCTTTTACTAATTTTTTCTAAAAACTTGTAATTTTTATTGCTCAAATATTTTATTATTTCGTCGTCATCTCTTGACTCAACCAATATAAATTTGAAGTTATAAACTCTGAAATCTATTCCATTTAAAACTTCTAACTCCGAACCTTCAACATCTAATGATAGAAAATCAATTAGTTTAGATATACCAACTTCTTGAAATATATCATTTAGCGTTCTGGTGCTTACCCAAAATTCTTCAACCTTCTCATTTTGAAGAAGATATTTTTCACCTTTTTGAGCATGTTCTTTGGGATTAATTTTGTTAATTATTTCTTTATCATCAATTGAAGACATTAAGTCAGAGTATATCATCTTGATTTGTTTATTCTTAAAATTAAATCCTACACATGCATTATTATAAAAATAGTTTTTGGGTGATCTAGATTTTAGACATTTAAGGTATTTACTTTTAATAGGTTCAATAAGTATACCGCTCCAATTTAAATTTTTTTCAAAATAAAAAGTGTTAGATTGTTTAATTCCATCATTTGCTCCTAACTCAACAAAGAAACCTTTTTCGTAGTTTAAATATTTTTTTAATTTTTTATCTAACTCGTGATGACCATAGTACGTTTTCCTTTTATTTTTAAAATCATAATAGAATTCTAATAAAAATTTAGGTGTTATTGATTTAATCAAGTTCTTTACAGACATACATACATATATATAAGACATTTATAATTAAAAAATTACAAATGAAAACAATATTAATTTCTGGAGGAGGAGGATATCTAGGTACCTATCTAACTCAAGTCTTATTAAAAAATTATAACGTTATTGTTTTTGATGAATTTTATTTTAAATGGCTTTTTAAGAATAAAAAAAAAATACAATTTAATAAAAGACTTAAATTCATTAAAAAAGACATTTTAAGTGTTTCAATTGACGATTTTGAGGGAGTAGATATTGTCTGCGATCTTAATGGAATTCCAAATGATCCTAGCTCTGAATTAAATAAAGAACATACTTGGAAAGTTAATTATAAAGGAAGAAAGAAATTTGCTAAGATTGCAAAATTTTGTGGAGTCAAAAGGTATATATTTAACTCAACTTGTGCAGTTTATGGTTTTAATAAAAAAGTAGTTAATGAAAAATCAATTACTAATCCTTTGAGTACTTACGCAAAAGCTAATTTGAAAGCTGAAAAAGAAATTTATAAAATGAAAAATAAAAAATTTAAGGTTAATATTCTTAGAAATTCAACTCTTTTTGGTTTTTCACAAAACTTGAGATTAGACTTGGTAATAAATATATTTGTTAACTCATATATTTTAAAAAATAGAATATTTGTAAATGGCGATGGTAATCAATGGAGGCCATTTATATCTTTAACAGATGTGGGTAAGATTTATAAATTATTGATAAAAAATGATAATTCTCCCTCATTTGTTACTAATTTAGTTGCATTTAATTCTACAATAAGAAATTTGGCTTTTAAAGTAATTAAATATTTTGGAGGTACGCCTGATCAAATTAAATTTATTGCAAATAATAAAGATAATAGAAATTATAGAACAGAGAGCAATAATTTAAATAAGTATTTTAAAAATTTAAAATTTTCTAATTTCAATTATGAATTAAATCAATTAATAAAGGGAATAAAAAAATATAAAATTAAATCAAATACATCTACAATTAGGATGAAATTTTATAAAAAAAAATTTTTAAAATAAAAGGAGATAAGTCAAATGAGCGACGAATATAAAAAAGATTATTTAAATGCAGATATAATTGATTTAAAAGAAAAATTTGGTGATAATAGAGGTTTTATTCAACCTTTATGTGATCTCAATATGAAGAGCGCTTCCCTAATTTACACAAAAGCTGATCAATGGAGAGCTAATCACTATCATAAAAAAGATTGGCATTTCATTTATGTTATTAAAGGTGAATTTGAATATTACTTTAGAAAAACAAATTCTAATGAGAATATAAAAAAAAAAATAGTCACTGAAGGACAGCTATTATTTACTGGTCCGATGATTGATCATGCAATGCTTTATACTAAAGAAACAGAAATATTAGTTGTAAGTAAAAATCCAAGAGATCAAAAAACCTATGAAGAAGATACTGTGAGAATTGATTTTATGAGTCATAAAAATAGATTCTAACGAATTCTAATTTTTTAATATCCTTATAATCTTATTTTTAAGTCTTATGGCAATATTTTTCCTATGGTAAAAAGACTTATACAAGAAATTATCATATATAGTATTTGGAATTATTAAACTCTCAGCTTTAAGCGGAAAGTTTAAATTAAAAGATTTTAAATTTCTAAATTTTTTTGCTCCTTTTCCTGTGGGATCACTTTTAAATCCTATATTTTTAATTAAATTTCTTGCAGATATGACAGTTAGTTTTTTGTTCAGAATTAGTTTATAAATCCATGGAATATCCCAACCTATATGTTTTCCTTTAGAATTATTTTCTACGTAAAATTTAAAAAATCTTCTTTCATCTTTATTAACTTGAAAAAGATTCAGAAATTTTTTTTTATTTTCATCCCAGTCAGAAATTTCAGCTTCGTAAAATTTATTCCACTTCTTTTTCCATGTGGCCCATCCCCAAAATTGAGGATATTTAGAAAACAAAAACGATTTATCATTAATCCTTTTATTAATTGTGCCATCATACAAATTACAACCTGAAATATGATAAACATCCCTATTTTTTCGATACTTTTTAAGCATTAAAGAGCAAAATTTAAAAAAAGATTTTTTAGGAAGTGTATCGTCCTCTAAAAATATAATTTCTTTTTCTTTTTTAAAAACTATGTCTAAAACTTTTTTAGCTAAAAAACGTTGTCCTATATTTTTTTTAAATTTTTGATATTTTATACATTTATAATGTTGATATTTTTTTATTAACTTTGAGGTTTTATTGTACTGATCAATATCTTTTTTCTTAAAATTAATTTTTTTTCCATCTTGAAAAATATAAAGAGTCTGGGGTTTAATCGATAAAATTTGACTTAAGACTTTTTCTGTTTCAAAAGGTCTCTTAAAGGTTAATAATAAAATCGGAGTTTTAAACATTTGATTCTTAGGATTTATAAACTAATATTTAGAAACTATTATGATAAAAAACTCAATAGAAAAAAATTTTTTCGAAAAAAATGGATATATACAACTATCCAGTAAAATTGATAATAAAGATTTTGATAGATTGTGTGAACAGATAATAATTGAAACAAACAAATTTTATTCAGAAAATCTTGATAAAATTAAAAATCTCGGAGGTTATTTAACAGGTAATTTAGAACTTTTGCCTGATAAAAAATTAATCGATATATGGAATATATTATGTGACAAGAATTTTGAGAATACTTTTGAAGATATAACTGGAAAAAAGTTATCTAGTTTTGATATTAAGTGTTCTGGAAATATTGTTTTACCTAATAAAGGTTATCAACATTTTCACACTGATGGACCTTTAAAATCTAATAAGATAATCTTAAATGTTGCGATACACGAAATAGACCTAACTAATGCTCCTACCCAAATAATACCAGGTACACATAATAGAGAAATTAAATACTGGAAATTTTATTTGCATGAAATTTTTAATAAAAAAATATTTATAAAAATGAAAAAAGGTGATGTAATTATAAGAAATCACTCTATTTGGCATAGAGGAACAAAAAATAGATCAAAAAATTTAAGAATTTTGCTTTTATTTGCACTTACCGAAAAAGTATCAGACAAAAAATTTTCACAAGAAATAAGTGAAAATTTGATCATAGGTGAAAATCAATTTAAATCTTCATTTACCCAAAAATTTAAGGAAGTTTTTAGTATTTATCTAGCTCCAATCTATATTTTTTACAGAATAATTTCTTCGTTTATAAAATAGTAACAAAATCAATATTTTTTTTAAATAAAAGTTTGTTTACTTATAGTAATAATTGAGTATAAAACTCTCGCCGGTAATTATTGCGAAAGTGTTATACCCGATCCCATTCCGAACTCGGAAGTCAAGCCTTTCTGCGCCGATGGTACTTTGTCTTAAGGCACGG
>MDSZ01058829.1_pt1 | contig 15503 bp, 16 predicted proteins | sample 811201 | NCBI WGS metagenome assembly MDSZ01 (sample SAMN05326647, study PRJNA326480) | marine metagenome | isolation source: seawater | place: Indian Ocean: North | collected 2010
ATAAATTGCATCTAGATAAAAAATAAATTTAATATTCTAAGGAGAAATAAATGAAATTTATAAAAATATTAATTGTATCGCTATTCACAATGTTCACGTTAAGTAATATTGCATTAGGAGAATCTGCGTTAAATCAAATATTGAGTTCAGGCAAATTAAAAGCAGGTACTACTGGAGACTTTAATCCGTTTTCAATTAGGGACACAGCTACGAATAAATATAAAGGATATGACATTGATATTATGAGTGAATTAGCAAAAGATATGGGTGTAGAAATAGAATTCGTGCCAACTGATTGGAAAACCATCGTTAATGGAGTTGTAGCAGGAAAATATCATATAACAGGATCAGCATCTATAAAAGCATCAAGAATGAAGGCAGCAGGATTTTCAGAAAGTTACCTATCTGTTAATTTCAAACCTTTTACAACAAAAGATAAAGTTGCAAAATTTAAAGGATGGGATTCAATAAATAAAAAAGGTGTAAAAGTTGCAACTACTTTAGGTACTGCAATGGAACCTATGGTAAAGGCATGGTTTCCAAATGCAACTATTAAAAGTGTAGAAGCACCAGCTAGAGGATACCAGGAGGTACTTGCTGGAAGAGCAGATGTTTTTGTAACTTCTAATTTAGAAGGTTCTACATTAAAGAAAAAGTACTCTAATGTAAAAGAAGTGAATGTTGAAGCTCCTAGATCACCTACCCCTCTTGCAATGTTACTTCCTCAAAGTGACCAAGTGTGGATAAATTTTGTAAATCACTGGATAAAAATAAAAACAGCAAAAGGTTTTTTTAAAAAAACTGCTAATAAATGGGGCTTATAATAAAAAGAATAAGGGTGCATTATGCACCCTTTTTATAAATTAATTATGTAAGATTTATGTCAGCTTGGATTAAAATGATTAAAGACGAAGATGCGTCAAAAACGCTTAAATCAGCGCTCAGTAAAGCAAAAACGCCTCATGGCACTGTAGATAATGTTCTTCGCGTGCATTCGTTAAGACCGAGCACAATGGAAGGTCATATGGCATTATACAAATCAGTTTTACATGATAAAATGAATACAATCCCTGAATGGTTTCAGGAAACAATAAGTTCTTATGTTTCAATAATAAATAATTGCAAGTATTCATTAGAGAATCATTGGAAAAATGCTTCCGATTTAATAAATGATAAATCAAAAAGTAATAAAATTAAATCTGCATTAGAAGAAAATAAACCACAAAAATACTTTAAAGGTAAAGAATTAGCAATATTGAATTACGCTGAAAAATTAACAAAAAATCCAGATAAAATTAAAAAATCAGATTTTAATAAACTCAAGGATATAGGTTTAAATGACGGCGAAATTTTAGAAGCCAATCAAATTATTTGTTATTTTAACTACGTAAACAGATCTATCAATGGTCTTGGAGTATCTACAAAAGGAGATATTGTTGGATACTACAGTAAATAATCATTTTAAATACTATAATAATTTTTAAAGTTTATAATACAAATATTCAATATTAATAACTAGTTACCAGAATCTTTTAAAAGAAAATCAATTCTTTCTTCTAAATCTTTGGTTTGATATAAATCAAAATAACCCGCTCTCATAATAGCAGGAGGTCCAAATAAAAAACGTTCATAAAGGGTCTGTCTGTTTCCAAATCCACTAATACATACATCATGAGCTAATCTAAACAAACTTATTCTTTTTTTAGATCCTACATTTATCAATTGAAAATATTTTTTAACATCATCCTTTAGTTCATTGGTAAAATCTGCTTCTGATGGTGTCGCCATCAAACTAGAGGACCCAAGCAATTGTAATATTTCAACCATCCTAGGATACATTGTTGGAAAAAGGTTTCTACTTGTGTCAATAGGTTTCCTTAATGGAATATAATATCCCCATTCGTCTATATGTGAATGACTTTCAGAACTATAAAGAAGGGCTCTAATGGTTTCTGTCATCATCATCACTTCTGATATTAAATTTTTTATTGTAATATCTTTATCTTTTCCAGAAGCTTTTACAATAGATGTCATTAACCCAACCATGAATTCAGACTTTGCTAACTTACTACAAGCAACTTGATGCATCATATGAACAACAGCATTTGTTTTTGAAAATGCTTGATTACATAATAATGGTTCCCTATACATAAAAACTCTTTCCCACGGCACGAGAACATTATCAAAAATAACTACGGCATCCATTTCTTCAAAACGACTTGAAAGAGGAGCATCAAAATGACTTTTTCCATGATCATAGGTATCACGTGCAATTAATTTTATACCTGGTGTTGCAATTGGCAATGCGAATGCGAATGCGAATGGCAAATTATCTTCACTACCTTTTAACAAGGTAGATGGAAATACCTCAATTTCATCAGCAATTGGTCCTAATGTAGCAAGTAATCTTGCTCCCTTTACTACTATCCCTGCATCAGTTTCTTTGACAACATGTAATGCAACTTCATCATCATATTTACCTTCTAACGCAACATCATAGTTTTTCTGAGGGTTTACTAAAGTATGAGTTAAAACCTTATCATTAAGCCTGATAAAGTTATAGTAATTCTCAATGTTTTCAGAAAATGAAGTTTTAGACAAACCTTTTTCTTTGCCTTGATCTAACCAAGATTTTGCAAGAGCAAAACTCATAATTGAAGCATTCTTATAATCTGGAGTACGACCAAACATACCGTGTGACCATTTTGCCCACTCGTAATAAGCTTTCCCTCTTTCCTTAATATCTTCTTTTGATTTAGGTGGCTTGAATGAAACAGCACATCTAATACCATCAGAGTCTAAATAAGTTAAGCTTTTTAAATAATTACTAGAAGCTTGTTTATCAAAAAAACCCGCTAAGGTTTCTGCACATCTTTTTGTGGCTGGATGAGCAGTTACATCCTTAACTCTTTTGCCTCCTGTCCAAATTTCTCTATCATCTCTCAATCCAGAAAGATATTGATTACCCGTTCTAATACCTAATTTTTTATTTTTTCCTTTTATGTCGTCCATATAAAGTCTTTTTAATACTTAAATAATTTCATCTTCAACTTGATTAACTAACGTTCCAATACCATCAGCAAAAACTTCAACCACATCCCCTGGTTTCAGATAAATTGGAGGATTTAGCCTAGCTCCAGATCCTGTTGGAGTACCAGTAACAATAATGTCACCAGGAACTAAAGTTGTAAAGGTTGAGATATATTCAATTTGACTTTTTATAGAATATATCATGTTTGATGTCTTGTCTTCTTGTCTAATTTCACCATTAACAATAGTTCTAATACATATATCATCGAGCTGAGATGAATTATAAAAAGGTACAATCCAAGGACCCATTGAACCAGAATTATCCCAGTTTTTCCCCTGTGTTACATTAAATTTTCCATGCCTAGTCCAATCTCTTATTGTTCCTTCATTACATAATGTGATGCCTGCAATATGATTAAAAGCGTCACTTTTTTTAATTCTTCTACCTTTTTTACCAATTATTACTGCTATCTCTCCCTCATAATCTAACTGAGATGATTCTGATGGCCTTATTAACGGTTGCAAATGACCAGTAAAACCTCTCTCAAACCTAGGAAACAGTGACATATATGAAGAATTTTTTTTTCCATCATTATACTCTGCGTTTCTGTCAGGAAAATTAACTCCCACGCAAATGATTTTTTCCGGATTTAAAATAGGTCTTAAAAATTTAAATTCCTTATGAGTTATGGGAGCATTTTTAGCAATTTTTATTAATTTTTCCATACCACCATCCTCAATTACATGCTTCAAGCTATTCCATGGAGCTAAATTTGATAAATCAGCCATAAAATTGTCTTTTAAAACACCATAAAAATATTTGTTTTTAAATGTGTATGTAGAAAATTTAGGAAAGGTCATAACATATCATCTATGGAGCTATTATAGGTTTTGCATCTAATGTAGGAGTTTTTACATCGATATTTTTAAAAAATGTGCCATTCTCAAACCAACTTTTCGGAGCTGGAGCACCCCATAATGTTTGCCTTTGTGGATCTTTTAAATCCCAATGAATAGGCTCATGATCTGAATCTAATGTTTGATAATCAGAGCAGTAAATCTCAACTCTATGACCATCAGGATCTAATATATATAAAAAAAATGCGTTTGAGATACCATGACGACCTGGACCTCTTTCTATATTTTTAACAAAACCTTTGGTTGCCATTAAGTCTAAAAGATCAATTATGTTTAAAGGATTTGCTACCCAAAATGCGAAATGGTGTAATCTAGGACCTTTTCCATTTGTAAAAGCAATATCATGCACGCCCCCTTTTCGTTGCATCCATGCAGCCCATAGCCTTTTTGTTTCAGAATCTTCAGTATATTCAGTAACTCTAAAGCCAAATTCATTATAGAAAGCTACTGTTTCATCAACATTTGTTGAAAAACAATTAACATGGTCTATTCTTAATGGTTTAGTTCCTTTGTACAATTCATATTTTTGATGTATTGATGGCAACCTATCCATATGAAAATAAAACTCAAGTGGAATTCCTTGGTTATCAAAAGTTTGCAATGTCAAACCTTGATATGGTCTTTCCACCCAATTAACATTCTTACCATTTTTGACAAAAAATTTTTCTGCTTTTACAAGATCATTTTCAGAAAAAACCTTGAAACTAATAGAATTACACGAAGCTTCATCATCCTCAATTAGAATTAATGAATGATGCCCCCTTTCCTCCATACATCTAAAATAAACATTTTTTCTTGATTCATCCGTTACTTGCAAACCTAAAATATGAGTATAAAAATCTTTTGATTTTTTAATATCCTTAACATTTAAAGTTAAGTGACTTAATCTTAGTGTATTAAAATCTGGATATAAATTTACTTCAGGTAAGCTCAAAATTAACTCTCTTTTTTATTTAATACGGACTATTATATCAGACAAATTTTAACTTAACATCAAATTTGGTTCATTTTTTAAGACGAGAATGAATGGTGTTCAATTTCCAACTTAAACTTGGATTAATGTCAATTATTTCTAAAGATAATGCAAAATATTCTTCTTTAATATCATTTTTAAAATAAAACTCTAGAAATTTCATAAGATCTTTGCCAATTTTTTGCTTATCACTTAAAGTTCTACCTGATCCCATTCTAAGAACAAGATCTACATAAACATTTAGCGAATCCCCGTCTGCAATAGAATTTATTTGGGTAGGTAAAGCTCTAACTCTAATTCCTCCAACAGGAAAAAGGGTTGTTTCTACCATCACTTTCCTTAAATTATTTGCTAAATCTTGAAAATCGTATTTTTTTTCTAATTCACAAGAATATTGTAATATCAAATGAGCCACTTATTTACTTTATATTTTTTTAACTATTTGTTCAATTTTTCCAAAAATTGATGAATCAAATTTGTCTATTATTTCTATAGTAACTTTATCTCCAAATTTTAAAAAAGGAGTTATTGGTTTACCATATTTAATCTTTTCTACCATTCTAAGTTCAGCTATACATGAATAACCGTTTCCACCATCTTTAACTGACATTCCATGACTATTTTCTTCAGATCTGTTTGAGACAGTACCTGAACCAATAATAGTTCCTGCTCTTAGATTTCTTGTTTTACTGGCATGAAAAATTAATTCTGAAAAGTTAAAAGTCATATCTTTTCCTGCATTTGTTCTTCCAAAGGGGTTATCATTTAAATTCACTTTGACTATTTCATGAAGTTTACATTTCTGCCAAGATTCTCCTAATTCATCTATGGTCACAGCAACAGGGGAAAAAGACGTTGAAGGTTTTGATTGAAAAAAACCAAATCCCTTACTTAACTCATCAGGTATTAAATTTCTTAAAGACACATCGTTAGCAAGCATTACCAATAAAATTTTATCCTCAATCACTTTTAAATTACTTCCCATAGGTATATAATCTGTAATAACAGCTATTTCAGCTTCAAAATCAACACCCCATTCTAAATTTGATACTAATATAGGAGAGTTTGGCGGGGTAAAGTCATCAGAACCTCCTTGATACATCAAGGGATCAGTCCAAAAAGAATCCGGCATTTCCACGCCTCTTGCCTGCCGAACTAAAGAGACATGATTGACGTAAGCTGATCCATCAGCCCATTGATAAGCCCTAGGCATAGGTGCTAATAGGTTTGAAAATTTTAATTTATTTTTTTGTCCTTTGCCTTTGTTAAGCTCGATATATAATGTCTTTAACTTTTCAGAAACAACATTCCAATTATCAAGAGCATGTTGAAGTGTGCATGACACTTTAGATGCAGAAACAAAATAATTTAAATCTTTAGAAACAACGATTAACTCACCATCAATTGAACCATTTCTCAAAGTTGCTAATTTCATTTTATAACTGCCAATTTACTTACTTTTTTCCATCAAATTTTTTTTCTATATCTTTCCAACAATCAATATAATTAGCTTGTAATTCCGAACACTCTGCAGCAAATTTTGTGACATGCTGAGGAAACCTTGTCTCAAACATGAACGCTAGTGAATTGGAAATCTTTACTGGTTTTAAATTTTCATTAGAAGATTTTTCAAAAGTTTCGTAGTCTGGACCATGAGGTAGCATCATATTATGTAAACTTATACCACCAGGAAGAAACCCCTCGGGTCTAGAATCATATTTTCCATATATAAGACCCATAAACTCTGACATAATATTTTTGTGATACCAAGGAGGTCTGAAAGTATTTTCTGCTACACTCCATCTTTCAGGAAAAATTACTAAATCAATATTAGCCGTCCCAGGTGTTTCTGAATGAGAAGTTAAAACCGTAAAAATTGAAGGATCGGGGTGATCAAAGCTCACTGCTCCAACAGGTGAGAAATCTCTTAAATCATAAATATACGGCACATAATTACCATGCCATGCAACAACATCTAAAGGACTGTGATCAATTTCTGTTATATAAAAAGATCCGCACCATTTAACTATTAAATCATGCTTCTCTTCCAAGTCTTCAAAATTTGCAATTGGTGTTTTAAAATCTCTTGGATTTGCAAGACAATTTGCCCCAATAGGACCTCTTTCTGGCAATACAAATTTAGAGCCATAATTTTCACAAATATAACCCTTTGAAATGTTGCCATCAGTAAAAACTTTAAAAGAAACGCCCCTAGGAATTACAGCAATCTCTCCAGGTTTAATTTTAATTGTTCCCATTTCAGTAAAAATTTTAATATCACCTAAATATGGTACAAATACCATCTCTGCATCAGCGTTTACAAAAACCGAGTAACTCATTGGTTTTTTAAATATGTAAATGCTTGTTGCCATTCCTAAATGAGTATTAACATCTCCAGTAGTTGTAATTGTTTTTATACCATCCAAAAAACTTTGATTTGTATTTTTATCATTAGAAAATGGATCCCATCTATACTGACCTAATGGAAGATTATGATCTTTTTTGTCGGGAGCACTTTTCCAAAAAGGAAAATCTATTTTCTTAAACTTACCAGAATGCTTTACTGATGGTCTTATTCTATAAAGCCATGTTCTCTCATTTAGATTTCTAGGAGCAGTAAAAGGTGACCCACTCAATTGCTCTGCATACAACTTATAAGCACATTTTTGAGGCGAATTCCTACCTTTTGGTAAAGCTCCAGGTAAAGCTTCTGATTCAAAATTATTACCAAATCCTGTTAAATAACCCATATTAAATCCTAATTACAATAAAAAATGATTATAAAAACTTTTTGACAATATTACAATTTTACTAAAAAATATAAAAGGTATTTAGAGCTAATATTGTGTTAAAAATTGAAAAAACAAATAAATCATGTGGAGCTATTGTTTCTGGAATAAATTTTGAAAAAGGGTTTACTGATAACATAATAAAAACTCTTATAGAAGCAATATACGAACACAAATGCTTAGTAATAAAAAACCAAAACTTTACTTATAAAGGATATAAAAAATTTGCCTCAGAATGGGGTGATTTAATCCAACATATGCTTGACTATCTCAGAGTTCCAAATTTTCCAGAAATGATGATTATAGGTAATACTGAAGAGAAAGACAAAGATGACGCAATTAGAAATGGGGCGTCAGTATGGCATAGTGATGGCACCTACATACCTGATTCTACAACCATTACAATGTTACATGCAAAAAAAGTACCTGTTAATGGAGGTGAAACTTTAATTGCAGATTTGGCGAATGCTTACGAAGACCTTGACAAAAAACTCAAAGATGAAATCAAAAATTTGAAAGCATTACATTTTTATGGAAAAGCTCAATTTGATTCTGATGAACATTTACCAGCACCAATTAAAACCGACAAGCAAAATAAAACAAACCCAGTTTGCGAAAAACCTTTGGTCCTCAAACATCCATACTCTGGAAAAAAATCTTTGTATGGTATAACTCACTCACCTTTCAAAATTTTAGGAAAAACAGAGACAGAAACAAGAAAAATCTTAAAAGAATTAAAAGATTTTTCTACTCAAGATAAGTATATTTATACCCACAGATATGAAGTAGGCGATGTATTACTATTTGATAATTTTACAACGATGCATAGAGCAAAAAGTGAAATAAATTTTGTAAAAAAAGATGGATCTAATGCCAGACTACTTTGGAGATTAAGCTGCAAAGGAAAACCTAGATTAATTAATTAGTTAGCTAAGTTTTTTAATTTATAAAATTACCCTCATTTATTTTTTTAAATTAAATTATTTTTAAATTAAATTTGACAACAATTAAAATTTTATAGTCAAATAAAGTTAATAAACATTAATTTTTAATGTAAGGGGGAATAAATGAATATTTCAAAAATAATAAAATTCATGATTGCTTCTATTTTACTAACTTTTTTTTCGCTAAACGCTAACGCTGAAAAATCTATAAAAATAGGAGTTATTTATGACTACACAGGACCATTAGCAGGTGGAGGATCTGATCTGCAGGCTCTTGGTGCAAAAATAATAATTGACCATATAAATAAACAAGGTGGTGTGGAAGGGTACAAAATAAATGCAATTTATGCAGATGCTCAATCTAAACCAGAAGTAGCGATTAATGAAGCTGTAAGATTAATCGAGCAAGAAAAAGTTGATATGCTTTTAGGTTTTTATTCAAGTGCACAATGTGTTCCCGTCTCTGCTAAAGTAGATTCAATGAAGAAATTCATGTGGATAACAACTTGTATTTCACCTGCAGTGTTAAAAGGAAGAAATCTAAAATATGTTTTTAGACCCCAAGTTCATGGTGGTAAATTTGGAGAATATTCTGTTGATTTTTTAAATGCTAACTCAAAATCAAAACTTGGAATTGATCCCAAAAAACTTAAAGTTGCAATTATTCACGAGGATGGACCCTATGGTTCAGGTGTAGCAGGAGGTAATGAATCTCAAGCTAAAAAGCATGGCATGAAAATAGTTTTAAAAGAAGGTTATTCAGCTAATGCTCCTGATCTTTCGTCTTTAATAACAAAATTAAAGAGAAAAAGACCAGATATACTTCTTCACACAGGCTATAATCCTGACATTACTCTTTTCTTAAGACAGGCTAAAGAACAAGGACTTAAGTTTAGAGCTCTTATTGGACATGGTGCGGGTTATGGAGTTGCTGACAAGTTATATGACGCTATAGGAAAAGATGCTGACCATATATATAATGTTGACCCTGTTTCGATATGGCTTTTGAGTCCAAAATCACTTTCACCTGGGCTTCCAGCTATTACTAAAATGGTTGGTGAGGAATACATGAAAGCTAGACCAGATACCAAAGTTAAGTCTGCTCATGTTGGAATGGCTGCATCTAATTCATATGTATTCTTTACAGATGTGTTACCAAGGGCTATTAAAAAATATGGTGGCATTGGTGTTGAAGCGTTAAGGAAGGCTTCTCTAGATACAAATATAGCACCTGGCGGTACTTTACTTGGTTATGGAGTTAAATTCCCAAAAACTGGAGAAAATGATATGATGGGTCAAAACATGTTAGCAGCACCTGTTGTCATGCAATACATTGATAAGAAGGTGTATGTAGCATGGCCAAAAAATTTGCAAACAATTGATCCTGTGCTTCCTTTGCCAAAATCATCTCCTTACGCAAAATAAGATTATTTTTGTAAAGGAGTAAATAGTGCTAACAGTTAAAAATTTAACAAAAAAATTTGGTGGGTTTACAGCTGTTAGCTCTGTTAATTTTTCTGTCGAAAAGGGTGAGATATTAGGTTTGATTGGACCAAATGGATCTGGGAAAAGTACAATTTTTAATATGTTGTCAGGTGTGCACTTCCCTAACACAGGATCTATAAGTTTTCAAAATCAAGAATTATCAGGACTTCAACCTCAAGTGATATGTGAACTTGGCATTGGAAGAACATTTCAAATACCTAGACCATTTAAAAGATTAACCATATTGGAAAATGTTGCATTGGCAGGATTTTTTGGTAGCGAAAACGTTTCAAAATCTCAAGCTTGGTCTTATGCTGAAGAAGCTCTTGAGTTGGTTGGACTACCTACCGATCCAAATTCAGAAATAGCTACATTAGGAGCTGCAGGTTTAAAAAAATTAGAATTGGCAAAAGCTTTAGCTACTAAACCGAAGCTTTTATTAGCTGATGAAAGTTTGGGGGGATTAGACCATTCAGAAATGGACCAAGCTGCAGCAATGTTAAAAAATATTAGAAAAGAGTTAGGCATTACAATTATTTGGGTTGAACACATAATGGGCGTTTTGATGAAAGTTGTTGATAGAGTAATGGTACTAGACCATGGAGAAAAAATTGCTGAAGGCTCTCCAGAGCAAGTTTCTAAAAACAAAAAAGTTATTGAAGTTTATTTAGGATCAGATGCTGAAGAAACAGCCAAAGCTGCAAAAAGATGAAAGTTGAAATAAAATGCTAAAAATATCTAAACTTAATGCGGGTTATGGTTCATTTCAAGCGCTTTTTAACATTGATATTGAAGTAAATACGGGCGAAGCAGTTGCGGTAATTGGTCCTAATGGCGCTGGTAAAACAACACTTATGAGAGCAGTTTCAGGTCTAATACCTATAAAAAGTGGAGTGGTTGATATGGAGGGTATCGACCTTATTAATACTCCCTCTCATGATATTGTTAAGCTTGGGATTGCTCACGTTCCAGAACACAGAAGACTGTTTCCTAGAATGACAGTTGAAGATAATATGAAAATGGGAGCATTTTCTCCTCAATTTCGAGAAAAATTTGAGGAAAGGTTAGAATTTGTTTATGACTTGTTTCCTAGAATGAAAGAACGAAGAAATCAACTGGCAGGAACCATGTCAGGAGGTGAACAACAAATGTGTGCAATTGGTCGCGCATTAATGTCTGATCCAAAAATATTATTAATGGACGAACCATCAGCTGGCTTGGCTCCTGTAATAGTTCAACAAGTGTTTGAATTAATTGACAAAATTAAATCTGATGGTTTAACCGTATTAATTGTAGAACAGAATGTTAAACAAGTTTTAAAAGTTGTTGATAGAGCATACATCCTTGAAGCAGGTACATTAAGAATGCAAGGTACCTCAAAAGAGCTTCTTGGTAGTAAAGAAGTTCAAAAAGCATACTTAGGAATGTGAGGAATTAAAATGGCAGAATTTTCAGAAGCGCTTTTTAGTATATTTTTTATTGAAACTCTACTTAATGGACTCCTGCTTGGAGGTATATTGGCTCTACTTTCATTAGGTTTAAACTTAATTTTTGGCGTAATTGACGTGGTTTGGATATGTTATGCTGAAATTATAATGGTAGGAATGTATTTAATCTTTTGGCTTAATACAGACTTAGGGTTACATATAATACCTTCAATGACACTCGGTATTTTGTTTGCTGGTATCGTTGGCTGGGCCACTCACAAAATTGTAATATCTAAATTAATCAATGCAGCTCCAATTAATCAATTGATTGCCACTGGAGGGTTGTTGTTCTTCTTTCAGGGTGCTGCCATGATAGTTTTCGGAATAGAGTTTAGAAATATGGGAATTAGTCTTGGCAGTTTGGCTTTAAGTGAAGATATTTATCTATCCTGGACAAGATTGTTGTCATTTGGAATTTCTGGAATAATAGTAATTATTTTATATGTGTTTCTTTCTAGAAGTTATTTGGGAGCTGCGATAAGAGCAATCAGCCAAGACAGAGAAATCATGACACTGATGGGGGTTGATACAAAAAAGCTGTATCTAATGACTTCAGCAATTGGTGGAGGATTGGCAGGTTTAGCTGGATGTCTTTTAGTTCTTCAATATGATGTACATCCATTTATTGGCTTAAGTTTTGGCCCCATAACTTTTATCATTTGTGTAATGGGTGGATTAGGAAATATGGTTGGTGGATTTATAGCAGCTTTTGTTTTTGCTGAATTAATAACAATTGGTGGTTATTTTGCTGAAATTGAATGGGGTTATGTTTTGGCTTTTGTATTTTTTATTGCCATGATGTTTTTAAAACCTGAAGGTCTATTTGCGAGGAAGTCATGAATAATAATTATACAATTGGTCTGATAACATTAATCTTATTATCTTTACCTTTTGTTGGTATTACAGGTTATCCCTTACATATTGTAATTACAATTTTGATTTGGTCATTTGCATACACAGGATGGTCAATTATGGGTCGTTTTGGTCTTGTTTCTCTTGGTCACGGTGCCTTTATGGCAATGGGAGGGTACATTACTGCATTATTATGGAATTATTATGGACTTACCCCATGGATAGGAATTCCCATAGCACTGATTTTAACTGCGTTTTTAGCAATTATAGTCGGTTATCCTTGTTTTAAATTTAGAATTATTGGTCATTATTTTGCTTTAGTAACATTGGCGCTCTCTGAAGTTGTCAGACAAGTAATTATTGCTACAAGAGATTATACAGGTGGTTCTTTGGGATATACACCAGAGCCTCATGGAGATGAAGGTTGGTCTATATATGCATTGCAATTTCCAGATGACAGAACAGCTTTTTTATTCATAGCTGTTTTTATCTGGTTGATAGGGGTAATAATATGGAAATATATTGACGGTTCAATGTCTAGATACGCATTAGAAGCAATTTCTGAGGATGAAGATGCATCTGCAGCAGTAGGTATAAAAGTTACAAAGGAAAAACTAAAAATAACAGTAATCAGTGCTATCATGACTGCTTTTGCTGGAGCTCTATATTGTCAATACCAAATGTTTATATCACCTGATACTATTGGTGGTGTAGGAATTTCTTTACAAATCGTTTTTGCTGTTGTTGTCGGAGGTATTTATAGTGCAATGGGACCAACGGTTGGAGCGATTATTACTTTATTACTAGCTGAAGTTTTAAGAATTTCAATTGGTACTGCAAGAGTATGTGTGACAGATGATTTTTGTTTAAATGCATCAGGTTTTCCTCTATTTATTTATGGTATTATGTTAATAGCTTTTATTATCTTCCTGCCTAAAGGAATTGTTGGAAGTTTAAGTGATATATTTAAGAACAATTCAAGCAAAAATATTAAAACAGAGAATTAAATTTTCATGAAAGTGAATATTGGAATTTTTGGCTTTGGTGCAATAGGTGAATATATATTTAATCATATTTCTAAAAATAAAAATTTAAACATCGTTTGTAAAAAAATTTTAGTTAGAAATATGTCAAAATATAACTCATTAAACATTAAAGAAATAACTGATAATATTGAACATTTTTTTTCAGATAAACTTGATTATGTTATTGAATGTGCAGGACATCAAAGTGTGATTGATCATGGAGAAACTGTTTTAAAAAAGGGTTCAAATTTCCTAATTACTTCTATAGGATCCCTTACAAATGAAAGTTTGTTTAATAAATTGAATGAATTAAGCAAAAAACATAATAAAAAAATTATTATTCCTTCTGCAGGTATTGGATCTCTTGACATCCTCTCTGCTGCATCTCATGGAGTGTTAAAAAAAGTTGAAATGACAGTTAGAAAAAGTTCTGGCTCATGGTATGGAACAATTGCAGAAAAAAAATTCGATTTAGAAAAACCAAATAAAAATCTTTTGTTGTTCGAAGGGTCAGTAAAAGAAGGTGCAAAGTTATATCCTCAAAATGTAAATATTTCAGCAGCTGTTGCTTTTGCAGGTTTAGGTTTAGAGAAAACAAAATTAAAAATAATCTCAGATTCATCCATAAAAACTCACAAAATTTCGATTAAAGCTAAAGGAGACTTTGGAGAATATTTTTTTGAAGAAAATGTAATTCCATCTAATGAAAATGAAAAAACAGGAAAAATTGTTTCTTTAGCTCTTATTAAAACACTTAAGAACTTAACGACAAATTTTGTAATAGGAAATTAATAATTTAAATATAACAAGGTCCATCAATTAACGGATATTTCGATAAAAATTTCTCATCTATATCAACACCTGTCCCAGGAATATCAAGAGGTTCCACAAATCCATTTTTATCTAATTTAAATGGATCAACGCTCATATCATCTCTGAAAGGATTATAATTAGTAACATCCCCCTCAAAATAACCTCCATTTTCTATAGATGCCAATATGTGAATTGAGACAGCCATATTAATAGCTGTAAGTGATGTATGAGGGTTTATAGATATATTCCATCCTGACATTAAATTAGCAATTCTCAGTAATTCGGTCACGCCACCAGCTTTAGACACATCTGGTTGTGCATAAGTAATAAAATCATCTTCTATCAACCTAGCAAATTCATATCTAGTAAAATGGTTTTCACCAGCAGCTAAAAAAACATTACTAAAGGATTTTGCGGCTCTATAATTTTTAAATTCCATAGCAGGAAAAGGTTCTTCTAACCAGCCAATATTATATTCTTCAAAAAACGGCATAATAATTTTAGCATCTTTAAGAGTATAATTAGCATTTGCATCTACTAAAACATCAATTTCTTCTGGTATAGTCTCTCTAACCTTTTTTACTCTTTCCATGTCGGTCTTTACTTTATCACCTACTCTTAACTTTATAGACTTAAAACCTTTACTAATATGGAACATAGCCTCATCTGCCAAAGAAACAGGTGATTGCCACCCTAAGGCAATTCCACCAGCATATGAGGGTATTTTTTTACAAACACCTCCTAAAAGTTTATAAATTGGTGTATTAAAAAATTTTCCTTTAATATCCCATAAAGCTATATCAAGACCACTTAAAGCCATCGTGGAGGCATAACCCATACCATGACTAGAAAGTTGCATTTTGTATATTTTTTCCCAAATACCAATGTTATTTAATGGGTCCATTCCCAATACAAGTTCTTTTATTGTAGTATCTATTAATTTTGCAATTGCTCCAGGACATCTTCCATGATGAGACTCTCCCCAACCAACTATCCCTTCATCAGTAATAACTTTTACCAATACTGCATCTCTTTTTACTGCCAAACCAATTCCCAATCTTACACCGGAATCTTTAGGTACTTTAAACGAAATAGGGAACGCTTTAACATCAACAATTTTCATAAAATTATTTTATATTATTTTTTTAAAAACTAAAGCCTCTTGCAGAAACAGGCCACAAATCATA
>MDSZ01021769.1_pt1 | contig 15496 bp, 15 predicted proteins | sample 811201 | NCBI WGS metagenome assembly MDSZ01 (sample SAMN05326647, study PRJNA326480) | marine metagenome | isolation source: seawater | place: Indian Ocean: North | collected 2010
ATTATTACCTTGCTTTATTAATAACTTTTTTAATAATTTATAATTTTCTAATAATAATTACTTATAACAAAATAAATAGTTAATATAATTGATATGACATCAATTTCTCAAAGTTTTTATAGAGCTAATGATTTAATTATTAAATATCTTTTTTTCTTTTCACCAATAAGTTTTATTTTAGGAAATTCAATAATAGATCTTAATCTATCACTAATCTCAATTTTTTTCTTAACTTATATCTTTAAGAAAGAATGTAGAAAATATTTTATAAATAAGTATTTAATTTTTTTTTTAATACTTTCGATTTATTTTATATATATTTCCTTATCATCTATTAATCCTTTATTATCTCTTGAAAGCTCACTTTTTTATATAAGATTTGTAATTTTTCCTTTAGCATTGTGGTATATTATTGATAAGGATAAAAAAAACTTAAAAATTATTTCTATTATTTTTGTCTCTGTTTATATTTTTGTAATTTTTGATGCCTTCTATCAATATTTATTTAATAAAAATTTAATTGGTTATGCTTACAATGGTCATCGATTATCAGGAATATTTGGAGAGGAATTAATTTTAGGAAGCTATTTATCTAGGTTTTTCCCAGTTGTATGTGCTTTTGCGTTTGTTATTTTTCCTAAAAAAACTAATCATATAATTTTTTTGGTGTGTATCTATATTTCTTTAGATATAATTATTTATCTTAGCGGGGAAAGAGTAGCTTTTTTTTATTTAATATTAACTACTGTATGTCTTTTACTTCTGATTAATGAAAATAGAAAAATTAGATTTTTTACAATTTTTATTTCTTTTTTTTTACTTTTCCTAATTTCTATAAGCAATCCAGAAGTAAAAAAAAGAATGATTGATACCACAATTAAACAAACAAATATTTTAGAGGATGATAAAGTTTTATTTTCAACCGAGCATGAAGCATTGTATTCAGTGTCTATTAATTTATTTAAAGATCATCAGTTATTTGGTATTGGGCCAAAATTATTTAGAATATATTGTGATTTTGATAAATATAAAATTAGATTTGGCTGCTCAACTCATCCTCACAATACTTATATTCAGCTTTTAACTGAAACTGGAATTATTGGAACTGTACCAATTATTTTTATTTTTTTTTATATTTCCTTCATTTTATTAAAACAATTTTTTTTAATTAACTTTACTTCAAAAAAATATTTAACAAATTATTTTATCTTTTTGCTTATAGCAGTTTTTATAACCTTGTGGCCACTTGCACCAACAGGTAGTTTTTTTACAAATTCATTGAATTTTATTTATTTTTATCCTGTTGGATTTATTCTTTATTCCATCTATAATAAGGAAAATATATGCAAACAGTAATATTATGTGGTGGTTTAGGAAGCAGACTTTCGGAAGAAACTGAAAATAAACCTAAACCAATGGTTGAAATAGCAGGGAAGCCTATTTTATGGCATATAATGAAGATATACTCATCATATGGTATAAATGATTTTATTATCTGTCTTGGGTACAAAGGTTATATTATCAAAGAATATTTTAATAATTTTTTGCTACACAATCAAGATCTTACTATTAATTTGAAAAATGAATCAACAACTTATCATTCTTTAAAAGAAAAAGAAAATTGGAAAATAACTTTAGTTGATACAGGAATTAATACACTAACTGGAGGGAGATTGAAAAGAGTTTCTAAATATATTAATAATGATGATTTTTGCTTTACATATGGAGATGGTTTAAGTGATGTGAATATAAATAAACTTATAAAATTTCATAAATCCAAAAAAAAATTGGCTACAGTAACTTCTGTTATTTCACCAGCAAGATTTGGGGTCTTAAATATAAAAAATAATTTAGTAAAAAATTTTAAAGAAAAACCAAAATCAAATACTTCCTTAATTAATGGAGGTTTTTTTGTTTTATCAAAAAAAGTAATAAATTATATTAAAGATGATACCACAATATGGGAAAAAGAACCTTTAGAAAATCTTGCTAAAGATGGACAATTAGCTTCTTATTTTCATGAAGGGTTTTGGCATCCTATGGATACCATGCGTGATAAAAGAGAGCTTGAACAATTATGGAAACAAGATACGGCACCTTGGAAAAGATGGGATTAAAAGTTTTTAATAATTTTTTTTACAAAAAAAAAATACTAATTACAGGTTGTACAGGCTTTAAAGGCACTTGGATAACATTATGGCTTAATAACTTAGGTGCAAAAACATTTGGTATTGCTTTAAATGATAAAACAAAAAATTCAGTTTTTAAAAAAGTTAACTCAAGCACCCAAGTCTATTATGAAGATATAAGAAATCTTAACGAAATTAAGAAAATTATAAAAAAAATTAATCCTGACATTATTTTCCATCTTGCTGCACAATCCTTAGTAATTAAATCATATGAAGATCCTATACAAACTTGGGAAACTAATGTCATTGGAACTCTTAATGTTTTAGAATCATCAAAAAATGTAAGTAATTTAAAAACAATCATAATTGCAACTTCCGATAAATGTTACGCTGTTAAAAATAAATCTAAAACAAAGAAATTTTATTTTTCTGAAAATAGTAGTTTAGGTGGGGAAGATCCTTATAGTGCATCAAAAGCTGGTCAAGAATTAGCAGTTAAATCATTTTGTAATTCATCTTCTAATTTAAAATGTAATATTGTAACAATTAGAGCAGGAAATGTAATTGGCGGTGGTGATTGGTCTGAAAATAGGATTATTCCTGATTTATTCAGGGCGTTTAAAACTAATAGAAAAATACACATTAGAAATCCAAATCAAATAAGGCCATGGCAATATGTTTTGGATTGTATCCAAGGTTATTTATTAGTTTGCTATAAAGTTTCTGATTTGAATCTTAAAATTAGAAATATAAATATTGGGCCCTCAAAAAAAGAAATATACACTGTAAAAAAAATAGTTAATCTTTTCAAAAAATTTGTTTCAGTTAAATCTGAAAACCAATCTAATTTAATTTACAAAGAAACTAATATATTATTACTAGATTCATCGTTGGCTAATAAGAAATTTAAATTTAAATCAGTTTTAAATATTTTAGATACTGTAAAGTTCACTTCGGATTGGTATTTAAGTAATATTAAAAACAAAGATCTAATTTATGAAAAACAATTAAACTTATATTTATCAATGGCTAAAGAAAAAAAATTACCATGGATAAAATAATAAAATTTTTTAATTTTATTAAAATTAAAGATTTTTTTTCAATATTAAATAAGGATCAAAAAAAAAGTTTTATCATATTAATAATATTTATTTTTTTCAATGCTATATTAGAGATGATTGGTGTTGGAATAATATTTCCCTTTTTGAAATTAATTACACAAGATCAATTTTCTTTTTTTGGAATAAAATTATATAACAACAATAATAATTTAAAACTATTTATTTTTCTAGTTTTAGGAATAATGGTATTTTATTTTGTAAAAAATTTAATTACAACTTATATATCTTATCGTCAGTCTAAATTTATTTTCTCTTTACTATACGATTTATCCTCCAGTTTATACTCACTTTATTTAAACAGACCCTATAAAGATTTCATTAATGATAACACTTCAAGATTAATTAAAAATATTCTTAATGAGACAAGAAATGCTACTGATTTTTATATTAAGCCAATTTTAATTTTTTTCTCTGAGTTATTATTAATAATTATAATATCCATTCTTCTCATTCTGTTAGAACCAATTGGCAGTTTAATAATTCTATTTTTTTTTCTACTATTTTTTATTTTGTATAATATAATTTCAAAAAATATTGTTAATAGTTGGGGATTAAATAGTCATATTCAAGAACAGAAAAGATTAAAATTACTTCAAGAAGGATTTGGATCAATAAAAAGTATTTATTTAAGAAAACATCAAGACCAATTTTTAAATATATATAATCAAAGTACTTTGTCTCAGATGGAAAGTAACAAACTTCAGGATTTTGTATTAACTATTCTAAAATATTGGTTAGAATTTGTTTTAATTATTGGAGTATTTTGTTTTATTACTTTTGAATTTATCTTTATGGATAATACTTCAGAAATAAAAGAAATTATTCCTAAATTAGGACTTTTTATGCTTGCTGCTTTAAGACTATTACCCTCTTTAAATAGATTGCAAGGATCAATACAAAATATTAATTTCTCTAAAGCTTTTATTGAAAACATAATTTCTGAAAAAATAAAAAGTTTAGATATTCAGAATAATTTTAGTAATAAAAAAAATAATTACAATAATAAAACAAAAGTAAATAATATTAAATTAAAGAATCTTACATTTGCGTATGATTCAAAAAATGGTGTAAATTTTGTTTTCAAAAATTTAAATTTAGATTTTCAAAAAGGTGAATTAAATGTCATTTATGGTGAGTCTGGATCTGGAAAATCTACACTAATTGATTTAATTTCAGGTCTTATTACACCTAAAAGTGGAAATATTTATTATAATAATGACGATATTTCACAAGATTATGATTATTGGAAAAGCTTTGTGTCCTTTGTTCCACAAAATATTTATTTATTAGATGATACAGTTCACAACAATATTGTTTTTTTTGAAAATAAAAATTTAGAAAATACAAATATAGTAAAAAATTTAATATCTATTTGTTCTCTTGATGATTTAATAAAAGAAAGAGGTATAGATTTTAGAATTGGTGAAAATGGACAAAACATTTCAGGAGGACAAAAACAAAGAATTGCAATTTCTAGAGCACTTTTTTGTAAGCCTCAAATTCTAATTTTAGACGAACCTACAAGTGCGTTAGACGAAATTAATACAAAAAAAATATTTAAATTATTAAATGAAATTAAGAAAGATATAATTGTAATAATTATAACACATGATAAAGAAATAATATCAAAATGTGATAAGTTGTATAACCTTGAAAAGATAAAAAATGAAAAAAAATAAAAAACATTTAAATTTATTTTTTAATGAAATTTCATTGATTGCTCAAAAAATCGATTTTTTCAAACTTGAAAAAATGATTAAATTAATCGTAAATTTAAGAAAAAGATCTGGCAGATTATTTTTTGTAGGTGTGGGAGGAAGTGCAGCTAATTGTTCTCATGCAGTAAATGATTTTAGAAAATTATGTGGAATTGATACACTTACACCATTAGATAATGTTGCTGAACTTACAGCAAATATAAATGATGAAGGCTGGGAAAACTCTATTATAAATTATTTAAAAATCTCTAAAATTAATAAAAATGACATTTTGTTCATCTTAAGCGTCGGTGGTGGTAATTTAAAAAAGAATGTCAGTGTTAATTTAATAAAATCAATACAATTTGCTAAAAAGAATAATATTAAAGTACTTGGTATATGTGGAAAGGAAAATGGATATTTACAAAAAAAAGGTGATGTTGTTCTTATTGTTCCAAATATTAATGATAGTTTGGTAACTCCTTATTCAGAATCTTTTCAATCTATCATTCTTCATAGTCTCGTATCAGATCCTCGCCTCCAAATAAAAAATACTAAATGGTAAAAAATGTGAAGGCACTTTTTTTTGATAGAGATGGTGTATTAATTAGAGGCATAAAAAAAAACAGAAAACTTTATGCTGTTTTAAAAACAAAAGATCTTAAATTTTTACCAGGTGCAATAAAGTTTTTAAAAAAATATAAAAATAAATTTAAAATAATCGTCATCACAAATCAGCCAGATATTGCTAAAGGTAAGATATCCAGAAGTACAATTAATGAAATGAATCATAAAATGATGAAATTAAATTTAATTGATGAAATTTTAATTTGTCCACACTCAAAAAATCAAAAATGCAGTTGTCGAAAACCTAAAATAGGTTTAATAAAATTTGCTGAAAAAAAATATAATTTAAATTTAAGTAAATCTTTTTTATTTGGTGATAGAAAATCAGATATAGATGCTGGCTTTAACGCAGGTATGAAAACAATTTTTATTGATAGGCACTATAAAGAACCTAAACCTACCAATCAAGATTATACTATTAAATCATTAAAAAATGCACTAAGAAGTGGTTTCAAGTTTAATTAATGTATAAAAAAAATTTATTAAAAAACATTGAAATTTATGCTGATGGTGCAGACTTAGAATTCATAAAAAATACAAATTTTGAGTTTAGCGGATACACTACAAATCCAACTTTGATGAATAAATCAGGCATTAAAGACTATAAAGAATTTGCTATTAATTTTATAAAAGTAATTAAAAATAAACCAGTATCTTTTGAGGTATTTGCTGACGAACTTAGCGAAATTAAAAAACAGGCAGAGATTATTTCTTCTTGGCATCCAAATATTTATGTAAAAATACCAATCACTAATTCTAAAAAAGAAAGTACAATTGACATAATAAAAGAACTTAATGCAAATGAAATAAAGTGTAATGTAACAGCTATATTTACATTAGATCAAATTAAATCCCTTAAAAGTATTAATAATAAGACTGAATGTATTTTATCTATTTTTGCTGGAAGAATAGCAGATACCGGTGTTGATCCTGAGCCAATAATGTCAAATATAGTTGATTATTTTAAAAAAAATAAAAATATTAAAATTTTGTGGGCAAGTCCGAGAGAAATTTTAAATATATTTCAAGCTATAAACTCAAATTGTCATATCATTACTATTGCTAAAGATATTATCAACAAATTAGATAGCATAGATAAAAATTTGGAAGACTTTAGTTTAGAAACAGTAAATATGTTTTATAATGATGCGATTAAAGCAGGATATAAAATTAATAATTAATGGATAAAAAAATATTTGTTACTGGTGGAGCAGGCTATGTTGGGAGTAGATTGATCCCTCAGCTGCTTAAAAACTATAAAGTAACAGTATTTGACATTATGTATTTTGGCAGTGATTTTCTACCTATTAATAACCCTAATCTAACAATAATTGAAGGTGATATAAGAAATACTTCTGAAATCTCAAAATATTCAAAAGATCACAATTATTTTTTAAATCTTGCTTGTATATCAAATGACACAAGTTTTGAATTAGATGAGGATTTATCAACATCAATAAATTTAGACTCTTTTGAACCAATGGTGTTAGCAGCTAAAGACAATAAAATTGAAAGATTTATATATGCATCAACTAGTAGTGTTTATGGCGTATCTAAAAAGAAAAATGTTACTGAAGAACATGAATTAATACCTTTAACATTATATAATAAATATAAAGGGATGTGTGAGCCTTTACTATTTAAGCATACAAATGAAAATTTCACAGGTATTATTTTTAGACCGGCTACAGTATGTGGCTACGCTCCTAGATTAAGGCTTGATTTATCTGTAAATATTTTAACAAACCACGCAATTACAAATAAAGAAATAAAAGTTTTTGGAGGAGATCAACTTAGGCCAAACTTACATATTCAAGATTATTGTGATGTTGTAGAATTATTTATAAACGCAAAAAAAAATTTAGTTCAAAATCAAATATTTAATGTAGGTTATCAAAATCTTTCAATAAAACAAATAGCTCTATTAGTTAAAGAAGTTGTTGAAAAAGAAATGAATTACCCAAATATAAATATCGTATTTTCCTCATCAGATGATCAAAGATCTTATCATATAAATTCAGATAAAATTTATAATATATTAAAATTTAGACCAAAATTTAGTATTGAAGATGCCATAAAAGAACTTTGTGATAATTTTAAAAATGGTAAAATTTTAGACAGTATGAATGATGATCGATTTTATAATGTAAAAAGAATTAAGAAACTTAATCAAAAATAAAAATGAAAAAAAAAATTGCAATTGTAACTGGAGGAGCAGGTTTTATAGGAAGTCATTTAGTTGATTTACTTTTAAAAAAAAAGTTTGCAGTCAGAGTTATTGATAATTTTTCAGGAGGTAGAAAAAAAAATTTATCACTACATAAAAAAAATCCAGACCTAAAAATCATTAATAAAGACATTACAAATTTAAATGGAAACGAAAAATTTTTTGAAAATGTTGATTATATTTTTCACTTTGCTGGCAAGGGTGATATTGTTCCTTCTATTGAAAATCCAGAAGATTATTTAACAACAAATGTCAGTGGTACTTTAAAAATTTTGATAGGAAGTAGAAAATCTACTAAATTAAAAAAATTTATATATGCTGCTTCTTCATCTTGCTATGGATTGGCTAAAACACCAACAAATGAAAATCACCCAATAAATCCAGAATATCCTTACGCCCTTAGCAAGTATATGGGTGAAATGTTATGTCATCATTGGCAAAAAATTTACAATATTCCAGTAAATAGTATTAGAATTTTTAATGCATATGGACCAAGAGTTAAAACAACTGGTGTTTATGGTGCTGTATTTGGGGTATTTTTAAAGCAAAAATTATCAAATAAACCTTTTACGGTTGTTGGAACGGGGAAACAAAAAAGGGATTTTCTATATGTAACTGATGTGGCTGATGCATTTTATAGATGTGCCATTTCAAAATATGTCGGTCATATTTACAATTTAGGTGCAGGAAAACCTAACTCCATAAATAAACTAATTAAAATTATTAAAGGTAATAAAATTTACCTACCTAAAAGACCTGGTGAACCTGATATTACGCATGCCGATATAACTAAAATATCAAAACATTTAAATTGGAAACCTAAAGTTAGCTTTGAAAAAGGAGTAAAAAATATGCTAGAGTGTATATCTGAATGGGATGATGCTCCATTATGGGATAAAAAAACCATTAAATTAGCAACTAAAACATGGTTTAAATATATGAATAAAAATGGATAAATTTGTCAAAAATTATAATTATAAGATAAAATCAAGTATATCTGATTTAATTAAATCTATCGGTAAGTTTCCTAGAAAAGATACTATTATAATGTGCCATGGTGTATTTGATGTTGTGCATCCAGGGCATATAAGACATTTAATATATGCAAAAACAAAAGCAAAAAAACTGCTAGTTACCTTAACTGCTGATAAGCATATAAAAAAAGGCACATATAGACCTCATGTTCCTCAAGATTTACGAGCAATAAATATTGCTGCATTAGAAATGGTAGATTATGTTTTGATAGATAATAATTTAACCCCAAACAACAATCTAAAAAAAATCAAACCTGATTTTTTTTCTAAAGGATTTGAATACTCATCTTCCTCTTTACCTAGGGCAACCCAAGAGGAAGCAAATATTGTAAAATCTTATGGAGGACAAATGATCTTTTCTCCAGGTGATATAGTATTCTCCTCTTCTAAATTTTTGTCTATGCACTTGCCAAAAATAGAAAATGAAAAACTTATAATGTTAATGAATAAAAATAAAATTTCTTTCAATTATCTTAGAGAAATAGTCAAGAATTTAAAAAATATAAAAGTACATGTAATAGGAGATACAATTATAGATACTTATACAAAGACTAATTTAATTGGTGGTCAAACTAAAACACCTACAATTAGCGTACTATATCAAAATAAAAAAGAATATATCGGTGGCGCTGGAATAGTAGCTCAACATTTAAATGCTGCTGGAGCACAAGTTACCTTTTCATCAGTATTGGGAAATGATAATTATAAGAATTTTGTAAAAAATAAGTTTAAAAATTTAAAAATTAAATTTCTACCAATTATCGATAACACTAGACCAACAACTAACAAGAATGTTTTTACTGTCGAAGATTATAAAATCTTGAAGGTTGATACATTGGATAATCAACCGATTTCACAAATAGTTTTAACTAAATTACTTAAACAAATTAAAGATATAAAATCAGAAATAATTATATTAAGTGATTTTAGACATGGAATTTTTAATAAAAATAGTATTAATCCAATTATAAAAAATTGTGGTAATAGAGTTTTTAAAGCTGCAGATAGTCAAGTAGCAACAAGATGGGGTAACATTACAGATTTTAAACAATTTAATCTAATAACTCCAAATGAAAGAGAAACAAGATTCTCTCTTGCTGATCAAGACTCAAGTATAAGTGAATTATCAAGAAGATTGAAAGAAAAAGCTGACTTCAAAAGCTTAATTTTGAAGTTAGGATCAAGAGGTATTTTTTGCGTCAATTATAGTAAAAAAAATAATAACAAAAATAATAATAATTTAGATGATGCTTTCTCAATTCCAAGTTTTGTAAATAATGTTGTTGACGCAGTAGGTTCAGGTGATGCTTTATTAGCATATTCATCTTTAGTGATGTATAAAACAAAAAATCTTGTTGCTGCTGGAATTATTGGCTCAATAGCTGCTGCATGTGAATGTGAAATTGAAGGTAATATACCAATAGAAACAAATGATATTTTAAAAAAAATTAATGAAATTGAAAAACAATTAAAATATCAAATTAATTCATAATGAATTTTTTAATAGTTGGATACGGAATCCAAGGAAAAAAAAGAAATAAAATACTAAAAAAATATAATTTAAATTGTGTGGGAATTGTAGACCCTATTGAGAAAGGTGCAAAATATAAAACATTACGAGAAGTACCCCTCAAGAATTATGATAGTGTTATTATTTGCACTCCAGAGAAAGTTAAATATGAATTGGTTGAATATTCTGTGAAAAATAAAAAAAATATTTTGATTGAAAAACCATTTAATATTAATGAAAAAAAATTTAAAAATCTTAATAAATTAATAAAAAAAAATAATATATCTTTTTATATTGCTTTTAATCATCGGTTTGAAAGTTCATTAATCGACTTAAAGAAACTAATTAAAAATAATTATTTTGGAAAGTTATATCACTGTAATTTTTATTATGGAAATGGCACAGCAAAAGAAGTGAAAAACTCTTTATGGAGAGATGATAAACTTGGTGTGATTACTGATCTTGGATCACATCTAATTGATTTGAGCGTTTTTCTGTTTAAAAATAAAGAAATAGGTGATTTCAAACTAATTTCAAAGAATAATTTTGAAAATAAAGCTCCTGATTATGCATTACTGACTAATACAAATAAAAAATTTAAAATTAATTTAGAAGTAAGTTTGTGCTCATGGAAAAATACTTTTAAATGTGATTTGTATGGTGAGAAAGGCTCAGCACATATTAATTCGCTAACTAAATGGTCAAAAAGTTCACTTACTATTAGAGATAGAATTTTGCCTTCAGGAGTGCCTAAAGAAAAAACTAAGTATTACAAAAAAGGAGATTCAACTTGGGAAAAAGAATTAAAATTTTTTATTGAATTAATAAAAAAAAGAGTACCATATAATATTGATAAAGATACATTTATTAATAGTAGTTTTAAAAATATTTTATGAAAATTTTAATAATAAGTGGATCAAGTGATATAGGGCAAGCATTTATTAAAAAATTTAATAAAAGTAATAAGATTTATTATACTTATAATAAAACTAAGATAAAAAATAAAAATACAAAGGGTATTTATCTTGATATTGCAAATAAAAACCAAATTGATAAATTTGTAAAAAATAAAAATATACATAGATGGGATTTAATAATTTTTTTAACAGGCTTATTAGATCCAATTGGGCGATTTGATGAAGTAAATCCAAAAAAGTGGCAAAAATCCCTAGAGATAAATTTTAGTAATCAAATTTATTTATTACAAAAATTAATTCCATTTAGGAATATAAATATAAAAAAGCTAGACTTTCCAACAGTAGTATTTACTGCGGGTCCAGCAACAAATTCAGCTAATAAATATTACTCATCTTATACTATTTCAAAGATTTCTCTCATTAAAATAGTTGAATTATTAGATTTTGAATTTGAAGATATTAAATTTATTATCATTGGCCCAGGAATGATTAAAACAAAAATTCATATGCAAACTTTAAGTAAGCCTCATTTTTCAAGAGAAAATTATATTAATGTCATAAACAGAATAAAAAATAAACAATACAATTCTTTAAAAGAATTTATTCTATGTATAGATTATTTGATACATTTACCAAAAAATATTATTGGTGGTAGAAATATTAGTTTTGAATTTGATAAATGGCAAACCAAAAAATTTATAAAATTATTAAATGATGACTCAAATAAATTTAAATTGAGACGAAAAGAATGAAATTAAATATTGGTTTTGTTGGTTTGACCCATCTGGGTATTTGTTCTTTAGCTTCAGCCTCATTTCTGGGAGCAAATGTTATAGGCTATGATGACAATATAGAAAAAATAGAAAAGATTAGATCAAACAAAAATAATGTTTTTGAACCAAATTTGCAAAAAATATTAAAAAAAAATTCAAAGCGCATTTCGTTTACTGAAAAATTTAAAGATATTTTAAATTCAGATATCGTGTATTTATCAGAAGATATTCCGACTAATCAAGATGGGAAAAGTAATACTAAATCTTTAGAAAATTATCTTAAACTTTTAATAAAGACCTTACCTAAAAAAACTCCAATAATAATTTTGAGTCAAGTTAAACCTGGATTTACGAGAGAATATTATAAAAGTAAAAAAGAAATTTATTATCAGGTTGAAACTTTAGTTTTTGGAAAAGCCATGGAAAGAGCTTTAAAACCAGAAAGGATCATTATTGGTGTAAGTAATAAAAATAAAACTAAAATAAATAAATTCTACTTAAATTTTTTAAAGTTGTTTAATACTGAGATAATAAAAATGAAATTTGAGAGTGCGGAATTATCTAAAATTGCAATCAATGCATTTCTTGTGTCTACTGTGACAACTACAAACATACTCTCAATGATAAGTGAAAAAATAAATGCTGATTGGAATGATATAGTGCCAGCATTAAAAAAAGATAGAAGGATTGGTCAATATGCATATTTAAAACCTGGATTAGGTATATCAGGAGGTAATCTTGAGAGAGATCTTTATACAATAAAACAAATTGTTAATAATAATAGTTTATATTTAGATTTTGTAAAAATTATTAGAAATATATCTAGAGATAGAAAAAATTGGCCTTACAATACTTTTAAAAAAATTCTTAAAAAATATAAATTAAAAAAACCAAAAATTGGTGTTTTAGGCTTATCCTATAAAGAAAATACTAATTCAATTAAGAATTCACCTTCAATTAAATTTCTTGAAAGAATTATTAAAACTTCTTCAATAATAAACGTTCATGATCCCATAATTAAACAAATTAATTTCCCATACAAATTACATTATTACTCATCTATAAATTCATTAATATTGAAATCAGATATAATTTTAATTCTAACTCCTTGGAATGAATTTAAAGTATTAAACCAATCTAAAAATTTTAATATTTTGAGGAATAAATTTGTTATTGATCCATTTGGTATAATAAATAACAAAAATAGCTTAAAAATATCTACTTATTATAAACTGGGAATAAAATATGTTTAAATTTGAATTTAGTGATAAACAAAAAGTAAAAAGAGTTATTGTGCTAGGCTCTGATGGCTTTGTTGGAAAAGAATTATGTTCTAATTTGAAAAAAAATAAAATTAATTTTATTCCAGTAAATAGAAAAAAAATTGATTTGAAAAATAAAAAATCAATTAATAAGTTAATTAATGTTTTAAATGTTGATGATATAGTAATTTTCATCGCTGGAGTAGTTCCCGTAAAAGACATTAATATGTTTCAAGAAAACATAGAAATTTGTTTTAACATTACAAACGCACTTTTAAAAAAAGATATTGCTCACTTAGTTTATATTAGCTCTGATGCGGTTTATAAAGATAGCAAAAAATTAATTTCTGAAAAGTCTAAAACTGGACCAGACAACTTACACGGTTTGATGCATTTATTTAGAGAAAATATCTTAAAACTACATTTTAAAAAAAATCTTTGTATTATTAGGCCAACTTTAATTTATGGCATTAATGATACACATTCTGGATATGGCCCTAATCTTTTTTTTAAAACAGCTAAAAAAGAGAAAAAAATAAACTTATTTGGAAAAGGTGAGGAATTAAGAGATCATATTAGTATTTATGATGTTTCAGATATAATTTTAGATATAATTTATAAAAAAGGTTTAGGAATAATAAATGCAGTTTCTGGTAAAACTATTTCCTTCTTAGATATTGCAAAAAAAACAAAAACAAATTTATCAAATAAAAATATAATTATTAACTACACTATTAGAAAAGGTCCTATGCCTCATAATGGATATAGAGCATTCGATAATAGTCTTCTTAGGAAAAATTTTAAACATATTAAAATTAAATACTTTCCATCTGGTTATTTTAAATGATATGAAAAAAGTAAATCTATTAAAATCTCTTCCAAAATCAAAAAGAGACGTAAATAAAAGAAAAGAAAAAAAGAATAAAGAAATAATTAAAGAAGCTAAAAAATTTGGAAAACTCTATTTTGATGGTAACAGAAAGTACGGTTATGGTGGATATTACGATGATGGTAGATGGATTAAAGTTGCACAGAATATAATAAATTATTATAAATTAAATAAAGGTAGTAAAATATTAGATATTGGTTGTGCAAAAGGATTCTTAGTTAAAGAATTAAACAATTTAGGAATGAACGCTTTTGGAATTGATATATCTAAATATGCAATTTCAAAATCACCAGAACCGGTAAAAAAAAAATTAACTGTTTCAAATTTACTTTCCATACCCTTTAAAAATAATACATTTGATCTAGTTTTATGTATCAATACTTTGCATAACTTAAGTAAAAAAAATTGTGAAAAAGGAATTATTGAAATTTTAAGAGTTGGTAAAAAAAAATTCTATTTGCAAGTAGATTCTTATTACAATTCAAAACAAAAAAAATTATTTTTAGATTGGGTATTAACAGCTCAGTATCATGATTATCCTAATGAATGGAGAAAATTATTTAAAAAAACTGGATATAATTACGACTATAATTGGACAATTTTAAAATAAACCTTATAAACGCTCAATATGAAGTATGTAGTATTAGGAGGAGGTGGTTCTTTTGGTATACATACTAGTTTCCACATATTAGACAATATGGAGCCTGAAAAGGTTATTGGCATTGGAAGAAATCCATTAAGACCAAGCCCATTCTCTTTAGATATTCATAAGAAAAATAAATACGAATATAAAACTTTTCATTTAACTTATGAAATGGATTTACTTTTAGAATACTTAGATAATGAAAAACCAGATTATATTATAAATTTTGCGGCTCAAGGTGAAGGTGCTGTTTCTTGGAAAAACTCATGGAGATATTTTGAAACTAACGCTCTTGCACTCGCTAAATTTACTGAAGAATTAGGTAAAAGATCATGGCTTAAAAAATTTATTCAGATTGGTACATCTGAAATGTATGGTTCTGTTACTAAGCCTTCAAAAGAAAATGATTTAATAAAGCCATCAAGTCCATATGCAGCTTCAAAAGTAGCATTTGATCTTCACTTAATGTCCATAAACAAGCATTTAAATTTTCCCATGAACGTTATTAGGCCATCTAATGCTTATTGTCCTGGCCAATTACTTCACAGAGTTATTCCTAAAGCAATTGTTTGCGGTTTAACAAAACAAAAACTTCCCTTACAGGGTGGTGGAAAAAGTGAAAAATCATACATTCATGCTAAAGATTTAGCTTTTGCCATTGAGTTAG
>MDSZ01231898.1_pt1 | contig 15495 bp, 15 predicted proteins | sample 811201 | NCBI WGS metagenome assembly MDSZ01 (sample SAMN05326647, study PRJNA326480) | marine metagenome | isolation source: seawater | place: Indian Ocean: North | collected 2010
ACACCAGATGGTAAGTTAATCATTAAATGAATACTAATTCCTTATTATCACATAGAAAGGAGGAACCAGAAAACGGTATTTTATATATAGTTGGGACGCCAATTGGCAATCTAAATGATATTTCCCAAAGGGCATTAAATATTCTAAATAATGTTTCTTTCGTTGCTTGTGAGGATACAAGGGTAACAAAAAAAATAATGAATAAGTTCAGCATTACAAATAAACTTATAAGTTTTAACAAGCACAATTCTTCACTTAAAATTCCAAAAATAGTAAAAGATCTCAAAGAAGGAAAATCAATAGCAATTGTAAGTGATGCCGGCATGCCAGGGATTTGCGATCCAGGCGAAGACATAGCTAGTAGCGTAAAATCTGAAGGAATTGATATTATTTGCATTCCTGGCGCATGTGCTGCAATAACAGCGCTTGTTTCAAGCGGACTGCCCTCCTCTAGATTTGTATTTGAAGGCTTTCTTCCTAAAAAGAAAATAGATAGAGAAAAAATTCTTTTAGAGATAAGTAATAGTGAAAAAACAACTATAATTTATGAATCACCTAAGCGACTAAATAAATTACTAAAGGATTTACTTGAATTCTGTGGAGGAGATAGAGAAATTTTAGTCGCCAGAGAATTAACAAAGAAATTTGAAGAACACGTTGGTAATAATGTTAATGATGCTATTGAGTTCTTCAGAGAAAAGGATGTTATCGGTGAAATAACAATCGTTGTAAAAGGCATTAAAAAAGAAGGGTTAAATCTAAATAAATTCAGCATTAAAAAAGATCTCCAGGATTTAATTAATGCAGGCTTAAGTTTGTCTGCAGCATCAAAATTCTTAGCAAAAAAAAATGGACTAAAGAAAAGCGAAATTTATAATTTGATTTAATATTTAAAATAAAGCACTAATCATATGAGTTTTCTAATTAAAAAATTATTCTTGGCAGTAATTTTCAACTCTTGTTTATTCTTAGCCTTATTTATTGGTATACAAAATAGTTCAAACAAAAGCAAAGTAGACTTATTAATCAACGAAACTATTGATCTCCCAATAAGTTTTATAGTAGGCTCCAATTTCATATTGGGTTCTATTTTGGGAAGTTTTCTAGTTCTCGATATAAATAATGAATAAAAATTAATCAAAGAGCTATTAAGCTATCAGCACAAACAATTCTTGAAATACCCTTCGAAATAAGAATAGGTGCTGCGATTCTAAAAACATCAGTATTTGGGACCTTAAGAACCTTTTGCTCTTTTTTACAAGATCTTTTAGCAAGATTCAAATCAAAAAATATTTCTATAGTTTTTCTTTTCAAATCATCATGAGGTAAAAATTCCCATTCTGGAAAATCTTTTAATTGTCTTATCTCTAATTCAATTTTTTTATCGACGATCATATAAACAACTTTGGGGAAATCTACCTCTGAGATGGGAATTGAAGACAATTCTTTTCGAGATGAATCATCAACCTCATAGTCAATAGGCGCAATTTCCAAAAATGAATCAATATGAGCAAAGTTTGCAGAAGTTATATTTTCATTTGAAACTGTGGAATTAAAAGAATCATTATTTAAAGCTTCATTATCAAAATTAACTTTTAGTAAATCATTATTTTCCCTTTTTTTAGATTTTTCTTCTAAGAATTTACTTTTATTTAATAACTCCTTGTACTTTAAATCCCCAAGACTTTTCTTTAGATTTCTTATAATTGTTGAATTAGTGCAACTATACCTTTCTGACAAGAAATCAATGTTTTGGCCAGATTTAAAACTTGTCACTATTTCTTCTTTTTGTTTTTCAGTAAGCCTTTTAGTCAAGATTAATTTTCTAGCACTCTACAATTTTATGTGATTTCTTGTTCAATGAGAACAGGAAAATATATTAACTAAGAATTTTTAAAAAGGTTTTATTTAGATTGTTTAGGCCAAGAGAGTCAGATATAATAAAAGGATGCTTCCTTAGCTCAGCTGGATAGAGCAACTGCCTTCTAAGCAGTGGGCCGCAGGTTCGAATCCTGCAGGAAGCGTTAAACTCAGAAAAGTAAGATACTAATAAATGTATAAATATATAAAAGATTCATATTTTTCTAAAAAGATTTTTTGGTTGGGTATCTTTTTTCTTCCTTCAGCCCCAGGCATTGCATTCATTTTTCTTGTTATTAGTTCCATTTTATCTATAAAAAATAACTTCAAAAAATTAACAAATGACAAATGGAATATGGTCTTTATCTTTTCTGCTCTTTTAATGCCAATAATATGCATATTTCAATCTGAGAGCATAGAACCTCTAGTAAATAATTGGGATAAATCTTTAACATGGATCGGATTGACTAATTGGGTACTTCTAATTTTTTGTTTCTTGTCTTTCCAATTCTTTGTTAAAACAGTAAATGATAGAAAAACCCTATCTCTTGTAATTATCTCAGGAAGCATACCAGTAATTGTTTCTGGATTTGCACAATATATTTTTAAAATTTATGGGCCATTTGAATTATTGAATGGATTTATTATATGGTTTCAAAGGCCTTTAAACGTTGACACAGGATTAACCGCACTATTTAATAACCAGAATTATGCTGGTGCTTGGTTTTGTATCATATGGCCTCTAAGTTTAGCAGCATTATTAGATTCATTTAATAAGAGAACAAGTAAATCTATTACCCTAAGTATATTAATCTCAATAACCATTTCAATAATCCTTACATCTTCGAGAAGTGCATGGGGAGGGTTAGTTCTTTTAATACCTCTTATGACTGGATTATCATCTTTACCTTTTTTATCTTTAATAATTTTTATAATCTCATTATTCATATTATTCGCAACTTCAAACTCAGTAAATGCAGATTTTCAAAATTATCTGAGAGATTTGATACCTGCAAAATTTCTACAAGAATTTAATCCAGAAAATTTTTCTTGGAGAGAATCTAGAATAGAAATCTGGAGTAATGCAATTAATTTCATTTCCCAGAGACCAATTTTAGGATGGGGTGGTGCAGCTTTCCCTGTCTTATACTTTTTTGAAAATGATACATACATAGCTCATTCTCACAATATATTTTTAGAATTAGCTGTAAGTTATGGAATTCCAATAACATTAATAATTTTTTTATCTATATTTTTAATATGTATTTTTTCATTTAAAAAAGTGTTTGTAAACAAAAGTTTTACTCAAACTAATTTTTACGATAGAGCCTGGTTCTCATCTTTTATTGTATTAATTTACACTCAACTTGTAGATATTCAGTATTTTGATGGTCGTATAAGTATCATTTTCTGGATACTATTAGCGGGGCTTAAGGAATTAATAAAGACAGATTCTTTATCAGATAAAAATTTGTTAAATAGATCCATTACCGAGCGCCCAAACATTTAAACCAGCTTTCCTTATAGAATCCAGATCAGATACTGACCTTGCATCAAAGACCCAGGAAGGGGCTCTCATATTGCGAGATATTTGCTGCCAATCCACGAATTTATATTCATCCCATTCTGTAAGAATTAAAATTGCATCAGCATTTTTTACAGCCTCATAAATATCTTTAGAAAATCTCCAAAAACCAAATTCAGTATTTGAAGTCCTTTGAAATTCCTCTAAATCTAGATCTTTTTTAATTTGTGAAGCTTGTACTTTAGGATCAGTAATTATTACCTCAGCACCATTTTCTAAAAGATCTTGAACTATTGATATCGATGGAGATTCTCTAGTATCATTAGTGTTTGCTTTAAAAGCAAAACCAAAAACCACTATTTTTTTAGAAGTAATTGTCCCAAATAATTTTTGAACTATTAATCTTGATATCCTCTTTTTTTGCCAATTATTAATTTTGATAATTTGTTCCCAATATTCAGCTACTTCGTATAGTCCATAGTAATTTGAAAGATATACAAGATTTAAAATATCTTTTTTAAAACAACTTCCACCAAATCCTGGTCCAGGAGATAGAAATTTTGAGCCTATTCTTTTATCGGAACCAACAGCATAAGATACCTCCTTAATTTCCGCCCCAGTTACTTCACAAATAGAAGAGATACTATTAATAGAGGTGATTCTTTGGGCGAGAAATGCATTTGCAGTAAGCTTTGACAATTCACTACTCCAAAGATTTGTAGAAATAATTTTTTCTTCTGGCACCCAATTCTTATAAATACTCTTTAATGCCTCAATAGATCTTATATCATCTCCACCTATTAAAACTCTATCAGGATTATTTAGATCAGTTATTGCTGTGCCCTCAGCAAGAAACTCAGGATTAGATAGTATTGAAAAGGTATTTGACTCTGCTTGAGAATCATCTCCAGTGTTTTCTAAGATTTCTTTTATTACTTGGGCCGTTTTTACTGGGAGGGTGCTTTTCTCTACAACAATAGTATGATCACGAGAATATTTTGCAACTTGTCTTGCTGAGGCTTCTACCCACTTAAGGTCACTGGCGTATCCTGCTCCAAAACCTTTTGTTTTTGTTGGGGTATTAACTGAAATAAAGACCATTTGAGAATCTGAAACTATTGATTCTATTTGGGTTGAAAAAAATAAATTCTTCCCTCTAACCCGATTAATAACCTCTTTCAAGCCTGGTTCATAGACTGGCAATTTCTCTAAGTCCGGATTATTCCACTGATTAATTCTTTCCTGATTAATATCCAAAACAGTTACATTTAAATTTGGGCATTTATCGGCAATTACAGCCATTGTCGGGCCACCTACGTACCCTGCACCAAGACAACATATATTCCTTATCAAAAGCTTATCGCTGTTATTCATGAAAGTTCTAAGCTTTATATTGATAAATAATTATAAACTATCCAGGAAAAAGTCAATAATTAATTAATTGTATTTTTAAAACAATCAATAATTAAGCTTGTATTTGAATCATAAAAATCCCATCCTTTTTTAAAAGGATTTACTGCATTACTCCTAGATCTAATAACCCTCCCTAAATTATCATTAACATTTTTTGAAACTAATGCTTTATTCTTAAGATAACCCTCTTTCAAATCATATTGAAATCCTATTTTTTCAATTTCTCTACTCAAAAACTCATAAGTCAGGAATTGTTTATGATCAGAAGCATCTGCTCCAATTCCATCTATTCCGCAATGTTTTCTGTATTCTGGATTAGGATTATTTCCATCTGGAACTGCTATTCTTAAAGAACCTCCGTTAACCATATTATCAAAAATCAGTTTTAAAGAATTTCGCATTTCTTCAATAGTTAAGTGCTCAAATACATGTTCTGCTAAAACTCTATTAACCCTTTTTTTAGAATTAAATAATCTTTTCCAATGATCCTCTTTAGATATATCAAGCCAATTTTCATTTGTAGAAAACCAACCCTTTTGATTCGTTAAAGCAGCTCCAAGAATGAGGTTTACATTATCCCTTGAAAAAAAAAGATAAGTTTTAAGTTTCAAAAATCTATAATTATAGTAAAAGAATTTAAAAGTTTTTTTTATTATTAATCTTTCTCTTATTGAGAAAAGTTTTCTATAAAAAAGTAAAAAGAACTTGTAAAAAAAAAATTTTTTCATAATAAATTCTCCATAATTGAAATAAATTTATTAGTTGAAGATTTATTGTCGTATTTATCTACTAAATTTTTATAAACAAAATTATTTTTTATTTCATATGTAGTATAGTTCTCACATATTTTTTTTATGATTCTTGAAATACCATATGGTTCTTGCTCCATAGTGGCTTCACCAATCATTCCGTCCATAAATAATGATGATATCCCTCTATTATGAATAGCAGCTACTGGCACTCCAAGAAAAGCCGCTTCTAAAGCAACTCTTGACAATCCCTCTCCGTAAGTTGTAGGAAGAACTATTAACTTTGAAGTTGCATAATATGTAAGGGGCTCATCAATATATTCATTTATTTCAATTCCTATCTTTAGGAGATAGGATTTTAATGAAGAAGACATTGCCAAAATATCTTTTTGAGGAGCAATTATTCTAAATTTATTGTATTTAATGGAATTATCATTAAGAAGATGCAAAATAGCGGCGAGAAATCTAAAGAAGCCCTTTTCTGCAGAAATTCTTCCTATGTAAGAAATATAAGTCGCATCAGCATTAAATTTTCCTTGAGAATCAATTAATCCAATATTCTTCCTTTCAAAAAATAAATTATCAGGATTATAAATTGAAGAGTCAACTCCAGTTCCTGGAAGAATAAAAAGCTTTGATATTGGCACTAAATTGGACTCCAAGAGGTATGAAAAATCAAGATGATTAAGTACAAATAAAGCATCATAGATTCTATAAAAAATAAACCTATAAAATTTTCTTAGAAAAAATTTTATTAATAAAAATAGTAAATTTTTAGAAGAAAATATTCTGCCAAGACCCTCTAGGGTTGCGAATCTTATGTAACTGCTAAATATTGGCAAAGAAGATATTAGGATCGGACCAACAGTGTAACTCAAAAGAATCTTGGAATTTTTATTACCACTTCCTATTTTTAAAAATTCTTGAAATAAAAATGTTATAAAATTCTTAATCTTTATTGAATATTTTGTTAAATTTAGTTTCTCAATATTTTCAATAGGTCCTTTTCTAAAATAAACAACATCGACTTCATAATCTCTTTCAAGAAGATCTAAAATAAGTGAAGTCTTAAAACGATTTAAGAACCATAATGTATTTGCAAACAATATAACTTTTCTTTTCAACATTTAAATTTATCTTTAATTATTTAACCAATTGATTTAACAAAAGTTTTTTCAATTTTAAAGCAGATTTCATCCAAGTCCATTTTTTTAATATAGTTTGTGAATCGAATTTTAATTTTTTATTTAAATATTCATGCACCAATTCAAGATGGTCATTATTTCTTTTAAGATCTAGCATTAAAGTATTTGGCGGTGCTATTTCTCTAAAAACACTGATATTACTAAGAATTATTTTTTTAGACCTTGAGGCAGCTTCTATTACAGGTATCCCAAAACCTTCATCAAATGATAAAAGTATTAGTGACTTACATCCCCTGTATAAATAATCTAGTAATTCGTCATTTGGATTTATAATTTCCTTCACAAATGGATGAGAAAAAATATAGTTTGTAAGTTTTTTATTCTTATAATTATTTGATCCTGCAATAATTAGTTCATAATCGTTGTTATAAAATTCATTATATTTCTTTATTAATTCAATTGTATAGAATAGATTTTTATGGTTTCTCCTATCTCCTACATATAAAAAGTAATCTTTTTTTGAGATTATGCTTTTATAATCATAATTTTTATTCTTGCTCTCAAATTTTGTTACACCATTATAAATAACTGTTATGTTTTTCAACTTTTGATTAAAAAAGGGGATGAATTTGTATCTTTTTATAAGAATTTCTTTTGAGGTATTAGAAACAGTTAATAAATTGTACGAAAATAAAATAGTAAGCAAAATTCTTAATTCTGAGAGAATTCTTTTAATAAATCTAAAATAGTTAAAGTAATTTTTTACTCTTATAAAAATTAAATCATGAATAGTAGAAATTACTTTGATGCCTGGTAAGAAAGGGGGATCAATATATGGTGAAATAAAAAAGTCAATATTTGCATTTTTTAATTTTTTATATAAGCTTAAATCAATAAGAAAAAATGGGAATTTCCATTTTAAACCCCTCTTCCTTTTTGAGTAAATTTTTCTAATTTTAGATGAGGGAAAATTAAAAAAAGTTTCTGAATCCTTAAATATATTTTTAGGAGGAAGCAAAATAATATAATTAATCTCATCATTAATTGTTAGATTTAATAAATTTTGAAAAATATTAATTGAGAATCTACTTAATCCTGAATTCTTATTTTCTACGTATCTCATATCAATTGCTATATTATATTTCATTGCATTAATCATTTAAATATTTTTTTATAACTTTCATTTTCAAACTAAAGAAAAAAGTACTAAAACTAGAGATTATTCTTTTACAAAAAAGAACAGGATTTTCTAGGATTATCAAAAATAAATAATATATAAATTTTTTTAAATTTAAACTAAAAAAATAATTTTTAAGATTTATGAAATAAAATGCAAACCTATAAAGGCCTCTCTTATTTAGCCATTTTTTATATTGCATGATTAGCCTAATTTCATATCTAAATTCATTTTTTTTGTAATTTGCATCTTTATAGTACTGATTAACTAAAGATTTATTTATTTTGCTAATAGGAATATTATTCATAACTGCTTTAATTGCTAAATCTAAATCTTCATATCTTCTTAAAATTGGATTAAAACCCTTTAAGATCCTTAAAACTTCTGTTCTTGCAAACAACATACAAGTTGCTGTGCTGCCAGTCTCAGAAGAATTTGGGAATGGATAACAAAAAAGCAATGATCCAATTATTTTTTCCCTATATTCATAATCAGGTTTACTTATCTTCATTGCTTTGCAGTAAATTTTTTTATTATTATTAAAAATAATTTCTCTATCGCTATAGCATAATGGTGAAAAGGTATTTTTTTTTACTTTATTAAAGTTATTTTTCTCATATAAAAGTATATGATTTAATTGTTCACTGACTCTATTTGCAAGACTATAATCATCACTATCAAAAAAGGCCAAGAATTCACCATTCGCATATTTTAAAAGAGTGTTTCTGGCTTGCGCAACTCCCAAATTAAAATTATGTCTAATAACTTTAAAACTAACATTTTTTGTTGAAAGTAAAGAATAAATATTTTCTACTGTTGAATCAATCGAATTATCATCAACTATTAAAATTTCTATATTTTTATAATCTTGTTTGAGAGCTGAAGTTAAAGCCTTTTTTATTGTATTTTCTGAGTTAAATGTTGTAAAACCGCATGTAACAAGTGGAGTTTCCATTTTATAAACATTAATTTATTAAATTTATCCAATTTGAAATAGAAGACTTTTCTTGTAAAAACTTATATTTTTTAAAACTTTTCTTACTCATTGATCTTAATCTATTTTTATCATTTATCATTTCAATAATAGTATTAAGATAATTTTTATCTTCTACAATTATTCCATTATATTCATCGACCACAAAATCACTTAAATTCCTTAATCTTGAAGTTAAGATAATTGGCAATCCAAAGCCTAAAGCTTCTACTAAGGAATTTGGATAACCTTCCCATAATGAAGGTAAACAAAAAAGAGCAGAAGATCTTAAAAAGCTTTCTGTGTTTTGGATATTACCCATTAATTCCAAAATTCCAAGAGATATTAATTTCTTATATTTCTTTTCAAATAGTTCTCTATATTCTCCTTCCCCTGCTATCTTTATTTTTAAATTTTTACTTAGATCAATATTTTCTAAACATTGATCCAAAAGAGGCATGAAATTTTTCTGAGGACACAATCTGCCCATAAGAGATACTATGCAACTATCAATTTCTGGTTCAATATACATATCATTTTTAGAAAGTAGATTAGGGACAACTTTAATCCTACTTCTTAAAATAAAAGGATATTCATTTTTATAATTATCCAACTGAATCGTAATAAAATCAGCTAAGAACAATGACAAAAATCCTAAATTAAATTTTTTTAATTTAATGTATTTATAATTTTGGAGAGAATTTCTTTCGGATACAATCTTTACAATTGGTAGAAAAATTGAGGCAAGTAAAGATCTTGGGAATAAACCATGATGAAAAGTAATTAAATGAGTAATTCTGTAACTAATTAAAATTTTTCTCAATTTATAAATTTGCTTTAATCTTTCTAGAAGTGAAGCAGAAGAATGAGGTATTAAACCGTTACCACATTTAATCCATCTTAGATTAGTAGGTATTTCATAAAAAGAATATGAAGGTTCATTATCGTAACTTATTATCATTACTTCAAATCCCATTTCATACATTTGAGAGGCTACTCTTACTAATTGCCTTTCTAATCCACCTGCAACCTTATCAAGACTTGTACATATGAATGCCAAAACTGGCTTTTGTTTTTTTAATTTATACAGTTTTTCAATTAATTCTCTCCATTTATTATATAACTATATAATTAAATTCATAATCTATATAAACTTTAAAATATTCCATAAATCAAAACTTTTAAATATGAATAAATACGAAAAAAACTTAAAAGTTACTATAGGAATAACTTGCTTTAATGCTGAGGAAACTATACAAAAATCAATCGAATCGGCTTTAAATCAATCATGGTTAAATAAAGAAATAATAATTGTTGATGATGCATCAATTGATAATTCAACTAAATTTATTAAAGATTTTAAAAATCATAAGAATATTAGAATTTTTTTAAATAAAAAAAATATGGGGGCCGCATATTCTAGAAATCTAATAATTAAAGAAAGTTATGGCGATATTATCTGTTTTATGGATGATGATGATATTTCAATGAGCGATAGAGTAGAAAAACAAGTTAAGGAAATTACAAAAATTGGAAATCCAAAAACTGATTTAATTGCTTGCGCTTGTTCTATTATGAGAAAATATAAAACAGGTTATAACAGGAAATTCTCCGTAATGGGTAAAAATGGTAGATTGCCTAAGGGGAATGAATTAGCAAATTATTTACTGTTTTACGAAACTAAAAAAGGAGTGGACTATGGGTTCGGACTTCCAACATGCAGTTTGGCAATAACAAAAGTTTCATTCGGTTTTGTTGGTAATTTTGACGAAACACTTCGAAGAGTTGAAGATATGGATCTAAGTATTAGGCTTAGTCTAAATAATGCAAAATTTACATCAATTGAAGAGATTCTTGTTATACAAAATGCTACATTCAAAAATCACAAGAGTGCTTTAATTAATTATGAATCTGAAATTAAAGTTATAAAAAAATATAAAAATTACTTGAATAAATTGAATATCTATTCTCACAGTATTGAATGGCCAAAATTAAGATATTATTATTTTTCAAAAAAATACCTTAAATTATTGATAACTTTAATATTTTTGTTTATAAAATCTCCTTTTATAACTTTAAATCATTTACGAAAAACAGCATTTCAGAGAGTTTTGCACGATTTAAAAATTAAAAATCAATTCATATTAAAAAAAATATTTTTTGATAAAATTCTTAAATTTATAAAATAATCTTTTTGTAAAGAAAATTAATTCACTTATAGAAAAAAACTCTAAGGGAAATATTCTTTTTAATAAGAAAATATTTAAATACCTAAGTAAAGATAACAATGATAATTTCCTCTGTGAAAAAGAGGGCTCGTAATTTATATTTACTTCTAGTCCTTTATTAGTTCTGTACATTAAACTATACCATTTCCAAATTAAATGAGAAAACGAAAAATTTAATTTAGCATTAATTATTGCACCTTTTGATAGCTTATTAAAAAGTTTCTCATCACTATATAAATTAACTATATTTCTAATGAATGATCTTTTTGAATAACTTAGTAGGCCTGATTTTTTATTTAAAACAGTTGTTTTTAAAGCTTGATAATTACCAGTACATACTGGTGTTCCTAATGCTTGCATTTCTACAGCACTAACGCAACATGTTTCAGTTGTTCCTAAAGGATTTACAATTCCAACTTTTGATTGAGAAATTATCTGATATTTTTTGCTTTCTAAATTACCATGGAATATTACTTTTTTTGCGGATTCGGGATCTTTATTAAGAGCATTAAAAATCATTTCTTCATATTTTTGATCTGCTAAATTTTTTGTCCCAACTTTTGAACCATTTCCATAGGTTTTAGCACTTCCTAATACGTGAAGATAAGCATCTGGAATTTTCTCACTTATAAATTTCCAACATTCAGCTAGATATAAGAAATTTTTCTGCGGATAAAGAGCTCCCATAAAAACTATGTCTTTCCTTTCTAGATAGGGAATATTCATATTTTTTTTAAATAAATCATCCGATATAGGATTATTAATATTGACAATTTTATTTCCAATACAAGAATCTATAAGTTGATCATATTGGTTGAGTCCTACGCATACAAATGCCTTTAAAAATTTACAACTACTGATATATCTGAGACATTTAGGAATAGGTGTAAGTTGGCCAACCGCAATTGTTTTTAATTTAAGCCTATCTATTAAATCAAAAATTGATTTTTTTTCATTCTGGGATGGTTTAAAAACAAAAATATCGGAATTATTTTTATGTGCAAAATCAATAGCACCATTTAATCCATTTGAAATTTTAAAAACTTTTAATTCATATGGCATTGTAGATATATCTTCAGCCAGAATCGAAACATCTATAAATTCTGAAAAATATTTGTTTAGGAAAAAGGGGATTGCTACTTGAAGATATTCCGTAGCCCCGCAACCAGGATTACCCTTATTTGGTTCTTTAAATACTACTTGAGAAAGATTTTTATTTGGACAGTAAAAGAAAACCTTCATTTTATTATTTTAAAAATCGAACTCAATTAATAGACTCAATATAATTTAAAAAATGTTTGATAAGTACAATAAATTAATATTGATATTTTCTTAATCTGTAATATTTGAATTTAGAAGATTAATTATCTTATATTCCTCGTCTGAAGCATTTACATATACTTTTAGAGAAAGCATAGATGGTTTAATTAACAAAATAATTGCTATAAAAAATCTTTGGAATAAATCTCGCCCCAAAATTAAGTCAAAAAATAATATTTTTATATTTGCAATCTTAATTCCGTCTTTGATAATTAAATTTATAATATCTTTTTTAGTAAGAATTGGAGATAGGAGACCAAATCTATCTGCACATCTTTCTATAAAAAAGTTTCTTCTTAAAAAATTTTCTTTATCTAATGCATAAGCTATTATATTGAGAGTAGAAATTCTTTTTTTAGATTTAAAAACTAAACAATCTAACTTTTTTTCATAGTTAGAAAAGAAATATAAATTAGTCATGATATTAAGGTTTTTTTATTCCTATAGATTTTTTATTTAATAAAAACCACTTTATATTTTTATCAATATAACTATCGTTTTTTTTGAAATCTATATATTGATTCTCTTCTGGAATTATTCCTAATTTTCTATTTTTAAGAAAAATCTTAGATATTTTTTTATACTTTTTATGATCTTTAGTATTTCTTATATTTTTAAAAATATCTAATTCAAAAAGTCTAAATTGATCCTTCCCGTCGAAAATCTCATATATAACATTTGATCTATAGTATGCAATTAAATTTAAAAAATCTAAATTTCTATTTTCTATATATTTTCTTACAGACCAACCTCCAATTCCCTTAACATTTAGTCGGAATTTCATCTGATTAATATACCTTTCTATTTTGATAAACAAGTCATTTTTTGAAGAAGCTAAAATATGATAAAGAGTTAAACCGCAAAAATATGGAGGAATTTTTTTTCTGAAAAGATATTTCCTATCTGATAAGCAATGGCCACCAGTTCCTATAGCAAAATTACATGATATTTTTGCCAAGTTTACAGCTACTTTCTGATTAGGATTTATATTTGAAGTAAAGAATATATGATCATACTGGGAAAGATTAAATAAATCATTTTTTTCTTTACTAAAACAAAATCCATTAAGCCAATTAAATCCCACAACTTTCTTATTTTTAAACCGATTTACAAAGGATTTAACTTCATTAGGATCATTGAAAGGTAGGAATTCATCTATGTCAAGTATAAAAAGAAACCCTTTTTTATATTTTTTTCTTATATATCTAGACAATAATGTCACAGCCTCACCCTGAAACTGAGCATTAAAATTAAAGTCAAAAACTCTTATCTTTTCTGATTCAAATCTTCTAATAGAATTTTTTGAATTGTGATCAATGAACCAAATCTTATCAATAAGTTTCAAATGATAAGTAATAAAATCCGCGAGATATTTATCACCATCCTTAACCATACAAACAATATGATTCATAAACTTATAGAGAAGCCTTTAGGTCTTATTTTTACTTCAAAAGGATACTTTAATAAATTTTTTTCATATTTATAATCTCTTTTTTTCTCAACAGATAAATCTAATTTGTATTTATCTATTAATTCAATTGCATTCCCTCGATTTTGAGATCTATATTTCATAAATTCTTTCCAAGATATGATAATTTTCTTCCTTTTTTTTAAATAGATTAATGAACATATAGGAATAAAAAAGAATCTTAATAATCTAACTGGAAAAGTATAAGTCTTATTCCCAAGAGAAAAGAATAAAGAGCTAAATAAAATTGCTTTAAAATCTTCAGAATAAAGAACATCATATTTTGATTGTGACCAAAGATCTTTAAAAGATTTTATCATTGTTCTATGTTTTGCCCTTTTCAATCTTTTATATATAATCGAATGATCAATAAAGAAAACATCTTTATTAATAGCAAGTCTATACATTAGATCTCTATCTTCACCTCTATAAAGGTTAGAATAACCTCCTGACTTCCAGAAGATTTCCTTAGTTGTAATTGCTAAATGATTACCAATTAAATATTTTTTGATTTTAAGTTTATATCTCATATAAATATAATAATTAATAATATCTTGAAGACCTTTAAGCCAAATATCATCAGCATCAACATGCAGAAGGACAACTTCGCTTTTCGCTGATTTTACAGATATATTTCTAGTCTGTCCTAATTTCCTTTTTTGGTCTCTTTTTAATTTAATATAATTGACTCTATTTATTTTTTTTGAAATATTTTCACAAATTGATGAAGTATTATCTGTTGATCCATCATCAACAATCAATATCTCAACATTATCAATAGTATTTTCCAACAAACTATTAATACAGAGTTCAATAGTATCTCCCATCTGATAAGTACAAATACAAATTGAACAGATATATTTCATCTCAATTTACTGGTTTTGCATAAAAATTAGGTCCTAATGTCCAGTCATTATATTGAGGATAAAATTTTGTGATTGGTATTAATCCATCCTTTCTTATAAATCCAATTTCATAATCGTACTTTTCAAAAAACTCAAAAAAATCTCTAAGTAATATTCTTCGATCTAAAGCTCTGTGGGTATATTCAAATTGAATAAATCCAATATTTTTATATTTCAATAATTCTATAAAGCCATTTAATGCGTCAAGATCATAACCCTCTAAATCAAGTTTTAAAAAAGTAATAAAGTTAATATTATTATTTTTACAGTATTCATTTCCAGTTGTGGTTATTATTTCTTTTTCAAAATAATCCCAATCCAATTCTATGGGGGTTCCTTCTAAACTATTTCTTGTTGAATCATCAGGATAAAAAATTGCTTTACGACTATCAGACTTCTTATCTAAGCCTAAATTATTTATATGAACTCTATTATTATGAGAAAATCTTTTCTTACATTTATCTATCATTTTGCTATCGATATCAAAAAGGTGTATTTGATAATTTGTGATATTTTTTTTTTCAAATCTTGAAAGAATATCGTTGCAATAATCACCTCTATTAGAACCTCCATCAAAAACTATATATTTCTTATTTGAGCTAGATTTAATTAACTCTTTATCCAGTAATTCATGCTCTCCGTTCCTATCACTAAAATAACTGAATTCAAAGCCTTTTATACCATGCATTAATGCAAAAACAACTTTTCTTAAATTATGAGAAATAAATCCAT
>MDSZ01152994.1_pt1 | contig 15494 bp, 13 predicted proteins | sample 811201 | NCBI WGS metagenome assembly MDSZ01 (sample SAMN05326647, study PRJNA326480) | marine metagenome | isolation source: seawater | place: Indian Ocean: North | collected 2010
GGCGCGCCTTCCTGCGCGACTATGGCCCCGGCGTCTGCTTCCTCGTCCTTGCCTATGTGCTGTTCACCGCCATCCGCGATTTTCGGGACAATTTCTCGGCGGAGATCTGGGTCGACCTCGGCTATGGTGGCGTATCCAGCATATTCACCGCCAGCGAGGCGCCGATCGCACTCGTGACGCTCGTCATTCTCGCCAGTCTTGGCTTCATCCGTGACAATATGCGGGCGCTGATCGTCATCCATGCCATCGTCATGGCAGGCGCAGCGCTGATCGGGGTGTCGACACTTGCCTTCCAATTAGGCTGGCTCGCGCCGTTGCCCTGGATGATTTTGTCCGGGCTGGGGCTGTATCTGGGCTACACACCGTTCAATGCGATGATGTTCGACCGGCTGGTGGCCGCGACGCGGCGGGCGGGAACGGCCGGCTTTCTCATCTATGTCGCCGATGCATCGGGCTATGGCGGCAGCGTGCTGTTGACGCTGCTGCGCAACATGCCGGGCGGGACACTCGACTGGCTGCATTTCTTCATCTGGCTTGCCTATGCGGGCGCGGCGCTGTGCCTGGTCATGGCGATGGCGTCGATCCTCTATTTCAGGCGGAAACTGGGAAACAGCGATCGATAGACCCGGTCAGATCATGTTTCCCATATCATGCCCCGTCCGGCAAAGCTGGACGGGGCATTTGTCGTCAATCCTTCATGTTGCTCTGTCTATTGCTGCAATGCACCCAATGAATTGGTTGGAATCGACTAAGTCATGGCAACCCATTCGTCATGATCTGGCGGCGCAAGAATGCGCTGTAATCTATCGAGGGGTGACAACATGACTAAAGCAATCCTGCATTCCGCCGTCAGCATCGGCGCACTGATTTTTACGACCAGTGCCTATGCGCAGGCATTACCCGAAACAGAATCCGTCAGCGGTGATGATATCGTCGTCACCGGCACAATCGTCTCAGGCGAAATGAAATCCATCGCGGCGCAGCGCAAGGCGGACAATATTGTCAACGTCCTGACCAGCGACGGCATCGGCCGCCTGCCGGACCGCAACGCCGCCGAAGCCGTTCAGCGCCTGCCGGGCGTCGCCATCGAGCGCGATCAGGGCGAGGGCCGCTTTGTGGCGGTGCGCGGCCTGCCCTCGCAATGGAACTCCACCCTCATCAACGGAAGCCGCCTGCCCACGGCCGAGGAGGAAACGCCCAGCCGCGCCACCGCCTTCGACTTCTTCCCGTCCGAACTGATCGAGCAGGTCGTCGTCGCCAAGGCAATCACCCCGGACATGGAGGGCGACGCCATCGGCGGCTCCGTCAACTTCATCACCAAGACCGCGCCCGACAAGCGCACCCTGCAACTGACGGCCGGCGGCAATTATTCCGAGAAAGCCGACGAGGCTGGCTTCCTCGTCAACGGCCTCTATGGCGACCGTTTCGCTGACGGCAAGATAGGCTTCGTCCTGTCGGGCAGCTACTACAAGCGCCATTGGGCGACCGATAATTATGAACCCCGGCGCGGCGGCGACGGCATCGGCATCACCCGCCTGGAACTGCGCGACTATACCGGCGCGCGCGAGACGATCGGCCTGAACGGCGCCATGGAATATGCGGTCGACGATGGCGGCAAGCTCTATGCGCGCGGCATCTACGGTTCGCTCAAGGATGACGAGACCCATTACAAGCATCGGTTGAACTTCGCGTCCAACCGGGTCGAAGTGCAGAATATCTTCAACACGCTGATTACCGAATTGTCGGGCGGCGAGGTCGGCGGCGTCCATTTGCTGAGCGGCGAAGGCGGCGCGAAATTCGACTGGAAGGCGGCGCATTACGAAAATCTCTTCCGCTATGGCAACACGCCCGATGGCCGCGACAACAGCTATTTCGTGGTGCGCTTCGACCAGCGCAATGTCGGCTATACCGGCCTCGACAATCGCGGATCGGGCAACCTTGCCTATAATGAGATCGACGGCGGCACCGACCCGGCTGACGCCATCAGCAACCATCTGCCTTCTTCCTTCCAGATGGACCCGTCGCTCACTCGTCTTGCCAATGTCGAGTTGTACAAGATCCGGGTGAAGGAAACCGACCGGATCGTGCTGGAAGGCAATCTCACCCTGCCGGCCAGCGACACGCTGACCTTCAAGGCGGGCGCCAAATATCGCGACAAGCTGCGCGACGCGACGTTCGAGGATCTGTTCTACACCTGGAACCCGGCTGCAGGTCCGGTGCCGACGCTGGCCGACTTCCCGCTGATGAACCAGCCGGGACGCGGCCAGTATCTCGACGAACTGGCGATCGGGAAACAGTATAGCAGCCAGTTCTCTCAGGTGGTGTCCGAAAAGGATCTGGTGAACTGGTATCTCGCCAACCGGGACAATCTGGTCCTCGACGCGGCCGGATCCGCGACAGCGGAAAATGGCGGGGCGCTCGGCCGCACCTTCCGCCTGTATGAAAAGCAGACCGCTGGCTATGCCATGGCGACCTGGAATCCCAACGATGCGGTGACGTTGCTGGGCGGCGTGCGGCTGGAGCATACGAAAACCACCGTGGCCGGGCAGGTGCTGGTCAACGGCGCACTCGAGAACGAGCGCCGTTCGAACGACTATCTCTCGATCCTGCCCTCGTTGCACCTGACCTATCGCTTCGACGGTGACACCAATCTGCGCGCCGCCATCACGCGCAGCTTTGCCCGCCCCGATTTCGGTGACCTCGCGCCGGGCGGAGCCTTCAGCGAGGCCGATCTGGAATTTCAGGGGGGCAACCCCGATCTCAAACCCACCTATGCCTGGAACGGCGACCTGCTGTTCGAACATTATTTCGGCAATGACGGTGTGATTTCCGCTGGCGCCTTCTACAAGCGGATCAGCAACCCGATCTACGATTCACGCCGGGTCGGCACCTATCGCGGCATTGAAGGCGTTGCCTTCCTCACCCCGGCGAACGGCGCGGCGGGTGATCTGTACGGCTTTGAATTCAACGTCCAGCGGCGACTGAATTTCCTGCCGGGTTTCCTGTCAAACCTGGGGCTTAACGCCAACTACACGCTGATCCGCTCCACCTTCACCCTGCCCGACGGGCGCGAGGTGCGGGTGCCGCGTCAGGCCAACAATTTGGCGAATATCGCGGCCTATTATGACGATGGCCGCTTCTCCACCCGCCTCGCCATGAACTACAAGGGCGCCTTCATCGAGGAATATGGCGCGGACGCCGACAGTGACAGCTATTATGGCGCCTATACGAGCCTCGATCTGACGGTGAACTGGCAGGTGACGCCTTCGGTCACGCTGTTCGGGGAGGCAAGCAACCTCACCAACCAGAAGCTGCATTATTATCTGGGTGACAAGGAACGCCCGCTTCAGGTCGAATATTACGGCCCCCGTTTCGTCGTCGGCGTCAAGGCGGCGCTCTTTTGATGAGCGATGAGGCCCGGCTCCTCCATGGGGGCCGACCTCACCTGTTTTGAGAGGGACGCTTTGATCACGCCGCCATAAGCTGTTGCCATCGTCGACGCCAACAACGGCTGGTCCTTCAAATGGAAGGGATTGCGATGCCTGTGATTCGATTTGCACTTTCGGTGTTCGGTCCGGCCGTACTGGCCGGCGCGGCTTAAGGGCAGACGCCGCCCGGCCTCGGCGATCTCGTCGGTGCCTGCGGCGCGGGCGGGGAAACGGCGCTCCAGGCACGCGGATATGCCTTCGTTGGGGGCGAGAAAAGCGAGGATCGCAGCTAACCTAATGGTGGAACGGCGCGAATTACCAGTGCGTCATCGTGGCGACCATGGACGGTCGCTAAACCTCCATTACCGCCAAGCAGGCCGCCGATTGCAACCAGCAAGAGGATCGGCGCCGTGGCGGTCAAGAAGTTCATGATCGGCCCGACCGGGAGCGCGGCTATCATCCGGACATCGGCTATGGCGGCCGTATCCGCCTGCCCAAAACGCTGGTGCCGCCGATGAACAGCCGGGGACAGCGACGGCAGGCGGGATCTCTATGACGTCGCGATGGGGCCGGACATTATTCGCGCGAAATATCGCTGCACGGTCTCAACAAGCCGCGTATCACCATCACCGGTGGAGGTGAACCTCCTTCTCTCCAGTCATGACAGCAGTCTTCACCGGTTCTGCGCTGTAGGCGTAACATCGTCCGAGCATTTCTGGATTTTCGCGAGCAGGGCGACCCGCAGCTTGTGATGGGCGGTAGCGCCGACCGACGGCTATGAGCCAAGTGCGCGCCAGGATGGTGGCGGCTTCAAGTTGGTCCTGGTCAAAAGCGGCGCTGGCCCATGCAGCAAAGCCCGTTCCCAGCGGCCTTCCCCGAAGCTCCAGCGGCTCGAGAATCGCGCCCTGCCGGACGAGCCAGCGACAAATCAGACGACTATTTCGCCAGACTGCGATGGGGACAGGCAATTCGACCTCGTCAGGCACCTCCGCTTCATAAAGAATTTCCATCGATGGCTGCTGAGCATGGGCAATTGCCAAGACCGCAAGATCCAGAAGGTGCGTGCAATGATGGCGCGCGATCCCGCCGGCATAGAAGTCGCGCCTTGGCGTGCAGATCGGCAGCCCGATCAGGGACTGAAGCTGACCAACTGCGCCGGCGCATCCCGTGGTTGGGATGCGGATGCTTTGCCCCGCTACGGCGGTCACGATTGTGCCATCGTGCACGATGGAGCAGTGCATCTCGTGAAAATTATCGAGGAGATGGCCGTCAATCCGATCGGACTGCGTGCGCAGGGAGACGCGGCGAACCGTGGAGCCAGTACCATAATCCGGATTGAGCGGAAAGTTGAGCTGCTTGGGTCTCATGGCAAAGGCACCGACCTTCCGACATGGTCGCGACGTTCATGCGGCTTGTAGCGCGCCTTGTCCTTCAACCTGCGGTCATACGAAATGCGGCGGTCGCTTCGCCAGGAAAGCGGCGACTCCTTCCCGCCCTTCGGCCGCTCCGGCGGACTCGGCAATAGAGGCGGCTTCGCGATCCAGTTGGGTGGAAAGGTCGGCGTTTATCGATTCGACCAGCAAAGAGCGACATCTGGCGAGTGCGCGGATCGGCCCTTTTGCAAGCGTCGATGCGACGGCCGACGTCTCGGCGCGCAACCTATCATCGGCAACCACACGTGTCACAAGGCCCATTCCCGCCGCTTCCTCGGCGCCGATCCGTCGGTTGGTGAATATCATCTCCTGCGCCCTGCGCATCCCGATCAGGCGCGGCAACCACCATGACGCGCCGCCGTCGGGCGTCAGTCCGACCGCGCTGTAGGCCGAGGTGAAATGCGCGGAAGCGGCCGTAAGCGCGATATCTCCCAATATCGCAAGACTGAGTCCCGCGCCTGCCGCAGGACCGTTGATCGCCGTGACGAAAGGCTTTTCCATCGTAGCGAGCCGATGGATTCCGCGATGGAAACTGCGGGCAAGGGCGCCGACTGCCGCTTCGGCATCCTCTCCGGCTGCGGAGAATGCGTCGATGTCGCCTCCAACGCAGAAGAACTTCCCGCTTCCGGTCAGGACGACGCAGCGTATATTCGCGTCCTCCGCACATTGCTCCGCCAGTTCATTGAGGCGAAATGCGAATTCGGGATCGACGGAATTGCGCTTTTCAGGCCGCGCCAATGTCAGCCAGGCGATGCCGTCCCGGATATCGAGCGTGATGGCAGGACTGTTCATCGCGCGCCTGCCTTTTCCGCCTGCTGCCACGCCAGACGCATGAGTTCGGGAAGCACCGCAACGCGCTCGCGCGCTTGCGCGGATGAGGCGTTGCCGCGGATGACCCGGCCCTTGATGCCATGAAATATGGCTGCGAGCCGAAAGAAGTTGAAGGCAACGTAGAAGTCGTAACCGGGCATGCCCGCCAGCCCCCTGCGCCGGCAATAGGCGGCGAGATAGGCCTCTTCGTCGGCTATGCCGAGCGCGGCAGGGTCGGTCCCGCCCAGACCAGCGACGATATGCGGCGGCATGCGATACATCATCGCATGATAGGCGAAGTCGGCACCCGGATGTCCCAGCGTCGAAAGTTCCCAGTCGAGCACCGCCAGAATGCGAGGCTCGGTCGGGTGAAAGATCAGATTGTCGATGCGGAAGTCGCCATGGACGATGCTCGTATCCTCACCGTCGGGAATGTGGGAGGGAAGCCATTCCACCAGGCGATCCATATGGGGATCGCGCCCCGCCTCCGTGTCCTCAAGATATTGGCGGGACCAGCGCGCAATCTGTCGTTCGAAATAGTTTCCGGGCCGACCATAGTCTGCAAGGCCGATGGCAGTGAAATCAATGCTGTGGAGATCGGCGATCGTCCCGTTCATCGCGTCGAAGAGCGCGGCTCTTTCCGCGCGGGAGACGTCGGGCAACGCAGCGTCCCAGAAGATGCGGCCCTCCACCATGTCCATGACATAGAAGATTGTGCCGATGACGGTGGGATCGGTGCACAGGCCATGGATGGCTGCGACCGGGAATCCTGCCCGCGAAAGGCTGGTGAGCACTTTTGCTTCCCGATCGAGTGCATGCGCGCCCTTGAGCAGAGGGCCGGGCGGTTGCTTGCGCAGGACATACGTCTTGCCGGGTGTACGCAACTTATAGGTCGGATTGGACTGCCCGCCCTTGAATTGCTCGATTTCCAGCGGCCCGGCATAGCCTGCGACATTGGCGCGCATCCAGCCATCCAGCACCTCCAGATCCAGCTCATAGCCGGGGCGGACGGTTGCCGTTCCGCTGTTGCTATCAGCCGGAGCGCTCATTGCGCCCCCCGGTCTGCAGAGATGGGGGGCGGCAGCCATTGGCCGTTCAGCATGGCAGGCTTTGGTCCATAGGCGCGGATCACGACGAAGAACGGCCCCGCCGGAGCGGGCAGCCAATTGCCGGTGGCGGGGGCGTCATGCTGGATCCGGATATCGATCGAGCCGTCTTTCCGAACCTTGAGGCCCTTTGTCCGGTCGCTCACCAGATAGCGACTGAGCGGATTGGGATATAGGGCAAACGTTTTTGCGTCGTAGAGCGTGACCGACCAGAAGCTGTTGACGGGCGGCGGTGTTTGCAGCCGGAGCGTGTAGCGGTTGGATGCGCCATCCAATGTCGCGCCCTTGCCATCGACGAAGGTGGTGTAGGAGGCGTTTTCCTCTCGCACATTCGCGCCGAGCCCGGCGATGTTGATGACGGACCGGCGCACATAATTGAAACCGTAAACGGCCTTGTTGACCTTCATCCACCCCGTACCGGTGGGTTCGCCCAGTTGCGCCTTGGCGCGGGTAAGCATGCCCAGCGCTTCCGTATAGCCGCTTTCAATCGCCGCTTGCGCAGCAGGAGGGAGCGCGTCCGGATCAAACGCCTTGTCTCCCATTATGCCGAGCAAGCGGAACTGCGATACGAGCGCCGCTTCGCCCGGCTGCCATCCGTTGGTCCGCAGCACATAGTCGAGCACCCGAAGATAACCCAAGGCGCCGGGAGCGGGAGGCGGGGGGGACGCATAGCCACTTACATTCGCGGTTTCTTCTCCTTCTTTCGGAGGGATGATTTTGACTGCATCCTGAAAGGCGCGCGCCGTTCGGACTTCGGCATCGGACTGGGCAAAGGCGCGCATGAGAATCCAGAGCTGGGTGGTTGCCGCGTGATAGATCCTCACCCCTTCTGGCGGAGTTCCGTTCCATCCGCGCGGTACCAGAAGGAAGCGGCCGCCCTCAAAGCCGATCGTTCGATTGCTGAGATTGCTGGGATTGCCGAAGATGTCGAAGATGTTGAGCGTGAAATATTTGAGCTGCGTTGCCGGGATATCGATTTCGACCGGCCCCTTGCTGAGGTCTATCCAGGCGGTGGAGTAAAGCGTGTCGGTGTTGGGAACCTTGAACGTGGCATAGTCCGGTCCGGCAAGGTTTCGGTCATGCGCGAAGCGGTTGAACCCGGTATAGTTGTCGGAACTGCGGTCAATCGCTTGCCGATAAAGCTGTTCATATTGCAGATACGCCGACATGCCGTAAACGGTCGCCTCGAACGCGGTGGTCCGCAGCAGGGCGGCGCGGTCCTTCTCGTTTCGTGGCAGCAGGTCTTCGCCATAGCCGGATTGGGTGGCCGGGGCTTCCGGCGCGGCGAAACTTCTTGTCTGGGCATGCCCCGCGCTCGAAGCCAGAAGTGGCAGGAGCATGGCCACCGACCGCGCGGCAGGTGCATATGATCTCATGTTCATGACTGTCCTTGCTTCCATTCGCGCTTGATCTTTTTGGCGAGGCTCCACTTATGGACTTCGGTTGGACCGTCGTAGATCCGAAACGCGCGGATTTCCCGGAATGCCTGTTCGACGATCGTGTCGCCGGAAACACCGGTTCCTCCCATCACCTGTACGCACCGATCCGCGACGCGAAACAGCGCGTCCGACACCGCGACCTTCGTCATGGAGCTTTCCGCCGTGCCGAGCGATCCTGTGTCGAGAACGCCTGCGCACCAGTCGATCATCAGTTCGGCCTGTTTCAGGTCGATGAGGTTGTCGGCAAGCATGAAGCCGACGCCTTCATGATCGACGAGCTGTTTGCCGAATGCATGGCGTCGGCAGGCATATTCAGCGGCGATTTCGTGCGCGCGCATGGCGAGGCCGAGCCAGCGCATGCAGTGCGAAAGGCGGGCAGGGCTGAGGCGTATCTGGGCATAGGTGAACCCTTCTCCGCTGGCGCCCAGCATCTGGTCCGCAGGAACGCGCAGATCGACGATATCGACTTCGGCGTGGCCGCCGGGCATCGAACTGTCGATCGTGTCGATCACGCGCACTGTCCGGATCGCCGGATCGGGCAGGTCGACCAGGAACATGCATGCGCCGTCGTCGGATCGCGCCATGACGATGCCGACATGAGCGCCTTCCGCCCCGGTAATGAACTTCTTTCGGCCATTGATGCACCAATGGTTGCCGTCGAGATGGCAGGAGGTCTGCATCATCGACGGATCGGAACCTGCGCCGCCCGCTTCAGCGGGCTCGGTCATGAAAAAGGCGGAGCGTGCCTCGCCTTTCACCAGCGGGTCGAGGAAGCGGGCTTTCTGCTCGGTGGTCCCGACCTTGCCCAGCAAATACATATTGCCTTCATCCGGCGCGGCGGTGTTGCATGCGATCGGACCGAGGGGAGACAGGCCCGTCCTTGTCAGAACGATCGCCGTTTCCCGCTGGGTCAGATGCGATCCGTCCTCCAGGATATGCGGGGTCAGCACGCCGGCCTCCTGCGCTTTGGCGCGAAGTTCGCTGACAAGTGCGTCCGCCGGTCCGTGGAAACCGAGGCGATCGTCGCTTTCATAGGGGACGACCACATCCCGGACAAAGGATTCCACCCTTGACGCGATAGCAGTTGCTCGCTCGGTCATTGCGCCGTGCTCCCCCCGTCGATCACGAGCTCGGCACCCGTCATGTAGCGCGATTCCTCACTTGCCAGAAACAGGATGCCGTCCGCGATCTCTTCGGCCTGTCCGATCCGGCCCAGCGGGACATCCGCCAGCAGGGTCTTGGCGATTTCCGCATCGGCATGAGCGGGCGCAGTCAGGGGAGTGGCTATGTGGCCAGGATGAATGGAGTTTGCTCGTATGCCATTGCCCGCCGCCGCACATTCAATCGCGGTCGCCTTGGTGAACATCCGGACACCTCCCTTCGCGGCGCAGTAGGAGCCAGTACCGGGGCCGGCCACGATACCGCGAATGGAGGACATGTTCACAATCGCGCCCTGGCCCGATGCGGCGAGCAAAGGCATCATATATTTCGTGCCCAGGAACACGCTGTCGAGATTGACGGCGATGATCGATCGCCACTGCTCCAGTGTCGTATCGGTGATCGAGGCGAACTTGCCGAAACCCGCATTGTTCACCAGAATGTCGAGCTTCCCGAATTGTGCGTCGATCCGTTCGGCCAACGCGGCCCATGCCCGCTCATCGGTGACGTCCATCGTAACCGTCTGGTGCCCGTCGCCGCGGAGCGATGCGCACACGCTCGACAGGGCATCTTCGTTGCGGTCTGCCATGACGACTTTCGCGCCTTCTTCCGCGAAACGGCGGGCGGTGGCCAGCCCGATGCCAGACGCCGCACCTGTTATCAGCGCAATCCGCGCATCGAGCCTGTTCATATCCTTTCCTCCTCTGAATCGGCCTTGCCCTTGCTGAGAGAAATCAGACTGTCGAACTGAGGATTTTCCCGCTTCAGAATGGCTTGCGTCCTTTTTTCGATTGGTCCGTCGTACCGCGCGGTGGTGAAGACGTAGAACAGATCCTTGCGGATGCCGTCGAACGCCAGCGCGGCCACGTCCTCGGGGGAGGGGGCATTGCGGAACAGATTGTCGGAAATTGACTGGAATTCGGCAGCTTCGGTCGGTTGCCCGTCGGCAGGTTGCAAATGGGCCGGGCGCGATCGCTCGGCCTCGTAAATCCGCGTCGCGACGAGGCCGGGGCACAGCATCGTCACACCAATCGGTGCGTTCAGCGAGCGAAGGCCGGCATAGAGCGCTTCGGTAATGCGCACCATGGCGTGCTTTGACGCGCCATATACGGCGGAACCTTCACCGCTGACAAAGCCGGCCACAGACGCCGTGTTGAGAATATGCCCCTGACGCCCTTCGGCTAACATTCTTGGCACAAAGCTGCGGATGCCGTTTACGACGCCGTCCATGTTCACGCCAAAGGCCCAGCGCCAGTCCTCCGGCGCATATTCCCAGACGAACCGGTGGCGACCGCCGGGAACGACACCGGCATTGTTGCACAGCAGAGATACCTCGCCGAAGCGGGACCATGCAAGGTCGGCGAGAGCCTGTACCGCTTCCGGATCAGCGACGTCGGTCTTCTGAAGCGCGATACCCGAACCGTCGATGGTGTCAGCCACCGCTTCAAGATCGGCAAGATTGATGTCCGCAAGGACGAGATTCATGCCCTGCTGCGCGGCCAGGCGCGCAAGCGCCGCACCAATGCCGCTGCCCGCTCCCGTTATAACGGCCGTCTGCCCCATAAAGTCTCTCATCCGGGCACGCTCCTCTCGCATCGGCCTTTATGCAAGAGAGTGTAGTCGACCGTCCGGTCGGACGTCAACTGGTTGTCGGATGTTGACCGCGCTTGCGAAGCGGCATAGCCATAGTCAACCGACCGGACGGTCCAGATATTATCGGAGAGACTATGACTGATCTTTTGCCACCGCTCGCCAGTCTCGGCCGCTTGCGTCGTGACGCGCCTAAGACCGTTTCCGGTTTCCGCCGGTGGCGCACGATTATCGATACCGATGGCGCGGTCCCGGCCAGAATCAAGCGTCTGTTCGTCGCCTGCGCGGCCACGATCAAGGGCTATCGGGAGCTCGCACAGCGGGAACTGACCCTGGCCCGCGCGGATGGGCTGACCGAGGCGGAAGCCGGCGCGGCTGTGGCGATCCTTGCGAGTGTGCGCGGCGAGGGGGCGTCGCTGCGTTTTTACGATATCTACCAGGAGACATTCCCGGAAGCCGACGATCCCGATTGGCCAGACGAAGACATGGTCGTGGAAGATGGCGAAGCAGAGGCCAACTTTCTTCAGTATTTCGGAACGATGCCGCCTTCACTGGGCAAGTTGTTCGAGGTCAAGCCGCTTGGCGCCGACGCTTATTATCTCATGCGTGAGGGTACATTGTCGGGGACGGCGCTGGGGCCTGTATATGCCGAGCTGTTGCTCGTTACCGTCCTGGCTGCCGACTATAGTTCCTGGGCATCGGTGCATATCAAAGGCGCACGAACCGCCGGTGCCAGCGACGAAGCGGTGGCCGAGGCGATAATCTGCGCCGTGCCGACCGCTGGCCTGTCGGCATGGGTTATCGGCGCGACCGCAATGGACGCTTAATGTGGTGGATTTGGAATTCGCCTCATTGGCCGGGAGAGCTAGAGCGAATTGCAAATCCTTTAACCGCACTGGAATCCGGCGTTCAAAGGCCGCTGACCAGATGCCCGCCGTCCACCGCGATAACCGCACCCGTCATGTAGCGCGACTGGTCGGAGCACAACAGCAGGAGCGGACCGTCCAGATCGTGCATTTGGCCTAGCCGCTTCTGCGGGATGCGCGAGATGAGGCGTAGCCCCGCATCGGATGCGAAAAAGTCGCGATTGAGGTCGGTTTCAATATAGCCGGGGGCGAGCGCATTGACCCGGATGCCCAGCGCCGCCCATTCCAGCGCAAGTGCCTTCGTCAGCTGGATCAGTCCGGCTTTGCTGGTTGCATACGCGGCCAGTCCCTTGGACACGCGTTCGCCCAGAATCGAGGCGATGTTGACGATCGTTCCGCCTTCGTTACGCATCATGCGCGCCGCATGTTGGGCCACCAGAAAGGCGCCGGTCAGATTGGGCTGGAGTACTTGCTCCCATTCCGATGTACTGAGATCGAGCGCCGCGCTGGTATGGGCAACCCCTGCATTGTTCACGACGATTGAGAGAGGTTCGGCAAGGCTCCGTTCGATCTGTTCAAAGGCTGCTGCGACGGCAGCCGGATCGGTGACATCCATGGCGATGGGAATGCAGGTGCCGCCCTGCCGTTCAATCTCGTCGGAAAGCGCGGCCAGCGCGTCCACCCGGCGTGCCGCGGCTATGACCCTCGCTCCCTCACGCGCCAGAAGATGAGCGAAATGCCGGCCCAAACCTGAACTCGCTCCCGTGATCAGCGCTGTCTTGCCCTTGATTTGCATTGCCCACTACCTCGCCCTTGCATTCTCGTCATCCAGCCGTATCCCTAGGAGGAACCGACCAGACGGTCGACTTACCTTTGTGAGAGGTAGGACGCGGAACAGGGACCAGAGCCGACAATGGCGCGAGAAGCAGCAAAGAAACGACAGACGACCGAAGCGCATGACGAGAAGCGCAACGAGATACTCGGGCATTGCGCGACGCTTTTCGACCGGGTGGGATATCACAAGGCCTCGATGCAGATGCTGGCGGATGAGGTCGGCCTCGGCAAGCCGACACTATACCATTATTTCTCGAGCAAGAGTGCGATCCTGTTCGCTATGCACGACGCGCATATGAGCGCGCTGCTGGCCGGTCTCGATGAGGAACGGGGATCGGACGATCCGCTGAGGCGCCTGCACGCAGCATGCGTTGATATCCTGCGACAAATCGCAGAGCATCCGGGCTATGTCCGCGCGTTTATGGACCATTATGAAGATCTGGAAGGCAAGATGCGCGAGCATATCCGGGCGCAGCGCAATGCCTATCTCCAACGAGTGCGCGGCATCATCGAGCAGGGTATCGCGAATGGCCAATTCCGAGCCTGCGATCCGGGGCTCACGACGCTCGCTTTCCTGGGCATGTGCAACTGGGCCTATAAATGGTATCCTCCGCTGGCGAAGCGGAGATCGCCGGAAGATGTCGCCGACGCGATTTGCCAGCCGTTTTTCGAAGGGTTGAGTTTGAAGAGTAACTGACCATGTCCGCTATCGGCCCATGCTGCGCGATGCCGTCCAAAAGCTTGATCGACGCTATCCGCTTTTCGGAACCCGGTGGCATAAGACCGGCGGCAGAGCGACTGCGTGATGCAGTGGTCGATATTTGTGGGTTGCACACTGCGGTCACGCACAATGTGGCTTCCCGCGAACCGATGCGAGACGGCGATGGTGCGGTGCTTGCAAGCGAGGTTTTCGGATTCCGCAGCGAAGAGTCGCGCTGGTGGGAGGTGCCCCAGCTTGCCCTTTCCTCGCCGATCGTTCACGCCTGCCGGGTCGAAGCGGAGCCGTTCTGGTGTAACGCACACGGTTTTCGCACCCGCTTGCCTAACCCGCTGCTCGATCTGATCGACCTGCACGATTTCCGTATCCGAGCAATGACGGCGGCGGCGATCGTGGTTCCCATCCACCTGCCGTTCGGTCAGATCGGTGCGGCGAGCTTCCTCTCGCCTGAACCCGACGCCAATGACCTGTCCGATGCCTATTCGTCTGCCGCCGACGCGCTGGCCGTGCTGGCGCGGGCCTTTGTGCAAAGCTATTCCAAGGTAACGGCGCGGGCGCGCCACGATCTGGCCAGCATTTCGTTGACTAAGCGCGAAGTGGAATGCCTGCGCTGGGCGGCTGCCGGAAAGACGAACGAGGAAATCGGAATCATTCTGGGTCTGCAACGCACCACGGTGCGATTTCACATCCGATCGGCGTCGGTAAAACTTGACGCCGTGAACCGCGATCAGACGATGTTCAAGGCCGCGCAGCTCGGATTTCTGGGCATGATCAACTAGGCCCCTGTCGCATTGGTCAGAAGCCGACCGAACGGTCGGGCGCTATATCTTCGGCAGGAGATTAGCCGTGCCCGACATCCTGGAAGTCCCGATCGCAGATGACCTGATCCGCTCTGATACCGAGGGCGTCGCTCTGCTTGCGTCCCGCGAGCGCGCGACCGGGCGGCTCTGTTTTCCGGCGCGGACCGAAAACGATACGCGGTACGAGCGCTTGGTGCTGCCCAGGACCGGTCGGTTATGGTCGTGGACCGTTCAGCGGTTTCGCCCCAAATCCCCACCATATGCCGGCCCGGACGCATTCGAGCCCTATGCGGTCGGCTATATCGAACTGGAGGGTGCGTTGATCGTCGAGGGGCGTCTGGTCGACGTGGCATTCGACGCGCTGGAAATCGGTATGGCTATGCGGGTTGTGCCGCTGCCCTTTCGGCTGGCGGACGGCTCGCTGCGCACCAGCTTCGGATTCACAGCGGACGAGGCGCGAGGCGCATGAGCGAAGACGTCTTCATTGTCGGTGCAGGCATTCACCCCTTTGGTCGCACGCCTGACCTTTCAGGCCTTCAGCAGGGAGTCTTCGCCGTCAGGCAGGCACTCGATCGCGCCGGGCTGGCATGGCCTGACATTCAGTTCGCGTTCGGCGGATCGGATGCTGCGGGGAACGCCGACACGATGGTGGCGGAGCTGGGACTTACCGGCATTCCCTTTATCAATGTCGCCAATGGGTGCGCGACGGGTGGCTCGGCGATGTTCGGAGCCTACAGCACGATCAAGTCTGGTGAGTTTGATCTGGGGCTTGCGGTTGGGTTCGACAAGCATCCGCGCGGCTCATTCTCACCGCTTCCCGCGGATTGGGGCCTGCCGGACTGGTATGGCGAAACCGGGCTGATGCTGACCACCCAATTTTTTGCCATGAAAATACAACGTTATATGAGCATATATGGCATCACCCCGCACACGCTGGGCGCGGTCGCCGAGAAGGCATTTGCCAACGGCGTCCTTGCCGATCATGCCTGGCGGCGCGAAGCGGTCGACATCGATACCATCATGAATTCGCAAATGGTCAGCGATCCGCTGACCAAGTTCATGTTCTGCTCGCCGGGAGAGGGCGCAGTGGCATTGTTGCTGGCGAGCGGCAAAAAGGCGCGCGAACTCGGCCTCCCGGCGGTGCGACTGCGCGCGGCAGCCGTTCGTACCCGCCCCCCGGGCTCCTTCGAGGTTTTCTCGCCAGCGCTTGATCTTGAACGCGGTGGTTCGCCGACCAGCATCGCCTCGCGAGCGGCCTACGATATGGCCGGCGTCGGCCCCGAGGATATCGACATCGCGCAGCTTCAGGATA
>MDSZ01044493.1_pt1 | contig 15493 bp, 12 predicted proteins | sample 811201 | NCBI WGS metagenome assembly MDSZ01 (sample SAMN05326647, study PRJNA326480) | marine metagenome | isolation source: seawater | place: Indian Ocean: North | collected 2010
TAATCATTAATAACAAAATAAGTTTTATCATTTTCAACTATCTTTTCTATAACATTATCACTAAGTCCTTTCTCATAAACCCACTTGGAAACCGTTTGTCTATTTCTCATATGAGCTTGTTCTACGTCGTCACCAAGCTTGATTCTAATTAGCTGAGTCATTAACCCATTTCTAATATAACCATCATAACTTGTCCTCCCCATGTCTTTTGATGAAGGTGATATTCCGAGCTCTTCCATTTTTTTATCTACTATAAAATATAAACCGACAAGGTCTGCTCTAGCTTCTTCCAGGGATGAAGCATAATTTTTTAACGTTTCTTTAGGTGTTCCAACCCCTTCAACTATTTGTCCACTTGCATGACCTATAACTTCATGAAGTGCGGTATGCAGGTTATCTGCGTCTTTTCCATATTTTTTCTCTAATTCAATTTCTTCTTTGCTATAAGCAAACTCTTCTAACCTACCTGAGCTGCCTGCATTTCCATAGGCATAGAGTATATTTCCTAGGGAGATTGATTTTGATCCATGATTTGCTCTAATCCAATTTGCATTAGGTAAATTAATTCCAATTGGAGTTGAAGGTGACGCATCACCAGCTTCACCAGCTACGTTCACTGTATTATAAGAAATACCTACAACATTTTTTTTCTTATGAGCATCCATAATCGTTGAATTATCTTCAAACCATTGAGCTTCGCTCGAAATAGCTGACATTTTTTTGCTCATTTCAAAATCTTTAATTTGAACTACTGATTCATAAGAACCTCTGTATCCTTTAGGATCATTATATACTTCAATAAATCCATTTATATAATCTACATCCCCTTCTGTTGTTTCTACCCATGCAACATTATAATCATCCCAAATTTTTAGATCACCAGTTTCATAATACTTAATAAGTAAACCTAAAGCATCAGCTTGTTTTTTATTTTCAGCATATTTTTTGGCTATTTCAAGATTTTCAATAATTTTTTCTATAGACTCACTATACATTCCGCCTTTTTTCCAAACCTTTTCTTTTAATACACCATCTTCTCTTATAAGCTTAGAATTTAGTCCAAGAGATATGGGTTTGTTAGGATCTGGTACTTTTATATTTTTATAAAAACTTTCTACTTCTTCCTCTGTAATATCTGGGTCATAAAAATTAACTGAAGATCCAATAATAATTCCTTTGCTTTTATCTCTATTTACTTTTTTAGAATCAACGTCATTGAATATTAAATCAAATATTTCATTATTTAATTCAGTATTTGTTTCATTCATTAAATTTTTTAGATATTCTTCGGAAAAATCAGGATCAAATTTATCATTAGAATAGTGATGATGGATCCCATTAGAAAACCATATTCTTTTTAAATATATCTCAAAAGATCTCCATTGGTTATCATTTTTATTTCCATTATAGTTCAAATAAATATTTTCTAATGCTCTTCTTATTTTCAAATTGTGTCTATAATTCTGATCATACATTATATCTCTTCCATAAAGTCCCGCTTCAGTCAAATAATAGACAAACTTTTTTTGATTTAAAGTTAATTTATCAAAACCTGGAATTTGATATCTTAAAACTTTTAAATCAGAAAATTGCTCTGAAAAATGAGAAAATTCACTTTTTTCTTCTTGATTGATATTACAAGAAAAAAATATAGATATAACAACTAATAAGAAAAGTATTTTTTTTGATTTCATATTTTTTTTTTAACAAATATAATTTTTTTAAACTTTTTTAAATAAATTATGAATTATTAAACAACATTAAAACACTATTATTTATGAAAAAAACAATTTTATTATTACTAATATCAGTATTTTGTTTTGAGCTCAAAGCACAAAGAGATTATGAAGCACCAGGAGCTAAAGAAACTGTAAAATCTCATAAATCTTTTGCTATTATGCCTTTTAATTTTAAGGTAACTGGGAGAAAACCAAAAAAAATGACTCAAGAGGAATATGAAAAAAATGTTAGAAATACTGAGAAAGATGCTAGATCATCTTGTCAAGCTGCTTTTGCAAGTAGAATACTCAAAAAAATGCAAAAAGGAAAAATTGTTGCTCAACTACAGCCAGTGGCAAGAACCAATGCATTATTATCAAGAGGAGAGGTAACCGCTTCACAAGTTGAAGATAGTAAATATCTACCTGAAGAGCTTTGTGAAATTTTAGGAGTGGATGCTGTAGTTATTGGATCGGTTGAGTCTGCAAAATTATTGTCAACTGGCGCAGCTATTGGTCTTAAAATTATAGGTTTAGGTGGTATTGCATCTGGTAAATCTAGTGCTGATCTATCTTTATATGATAAAAACGGTGATCTTCTTTGGAATTGGGCAACTAGAGAACTAAAGACCAGTGATATTGGTTCTGATACTGATGCGTTGATTGATTATTTGATGAAAAGAGCAACTAAAAAGTTTCCTTATTTTCAGAAAAAATAAGTTGAATTATTAGCTCATCAATTGAATTATGGAATAGCAAGCAATAATGCTTGCTGTTTCTGTTTTTAAGGTATTTTTTCCCAAACTAATGCTTTTAAATTTCTTTTTATGGGCATCTTTAATTTCATTTGAAGAAAAATCTCCCTCTGGCCCTATCAAAATTGTAAAACTCTCATTTTTTCTAAAACATTTTTTTAATAATTGATTGCCTTCATGCATATGAGCAATATATTTTTCATCATTAGTATTATAATTTCTGAGAAAACTTTGAAGAGATGTTATTTCTTCAATTTTTAATTTTTTTAAAGAGTTAGATTGTTTCATAGAAGCAACAGAAATTTTTTCTAGTCTATCCAATTTTATTTTTCTCCTTTCGGAGTGTTGGGTATAAATAAAAGTTACTTTGTCAACACCTATCTCGGATATTTTTTCAATCATCCATTCGGATTTTTCAAAACGTTTTGGAGGTGCAACTACTAGATGTATTTTATATTTAGATTTTTTACTAAGTATTTTTTTTACTTTTCTCAGTGAACAAGCTTTTATGTTTTCATCATCAATTATTGCTGAGAATAAATTACCTTTTCCATCGGTTAAATGTATTAATTGATCTTTTTTACATCTTAGTACTTTTAAGCAATGAAAAGACTCTTCTTTTGAAAGGATTGCTTTGTTTGTAATATCTGGTAGATAAAATAATTGCATTAATAATAAATAAGTTCTAATTTAATAATTAAAATAATTTTTAACCCATAATTGTTACTTTGAAAATTTATTTATTCATATTAATTCTTTTTTTTACTTTTTCTTCTAATGTATATTCTCAAAAGAAGAAAAATAATAAAAATGAATTTGTCAAATCCACATCATCAGCTATTAGAGTTGCTGATTATGAAAAAAGATTAGAATTAGAAAGAAATTCAATAGCTAAAAATATATATTTCAGAAATATAGGACCCACTGTTATGAGTGGAAGAGTCGTTGATTTAGCTGTTAATCCAAATGATCCTACCCATTTTTATGTTGCATATGCTTCTGGCGGATTATGGGAAACAAAAAACCATGGAAATACTTTTACTCCAATTTTTGATAATAAAATAGTCATGACTTTAGGAGATATAGCAGTTGACTGGAAAAATGAAATAATTTATGCAGGTACAGGTGAAAATAATTCTAGTAGGTCATCTTATTCTGGCGTAGGAGTTTTTAAATCTTCTGATAATGGAAAATCTTGGAACCATATAGGTCTCGATGATTCTCATCACATAGGTAGGATAATCATTCATCCAGAAAACCCAGATATAATATGGGTAGCTGCTTTAGGTCATCTTTATTCTGAAAATGAAGAACGTGGAATTTATAAATCAATTGATGCTGGAAAAACATGGACAAAAACATTATTTGTTAATAACAGAACAGGAGCGATTGACATTGTAGTTGATAAGAAGTCTCCAGATATCTTATATGCTTCAATGTGGGAGAAAGATAGAAAAGCTTGGAATTTTGATGGTTCTGGATTTGGTTCTGGAATATATAAATCCAATGATGGAGGGAATACCTGGAAAGAAATATCAGGAGGAAAAAGTGGTTTTCCAGATACAAGAGGCACTGGTAGAATAGGTTTAGCAATATCTAATTCTAATTCAAATATTCTTTATGCAATTCTTGATAATCAGGATAGAAAAGAAAAAATAAACACAGTTAATGAAGAAGTAATTAATAAAGATATTTTAAGAAATATAACGAATGAAGATTTTTTAAAATTAAAAGACTCTGATCTTAACTCTTTTTTGAGAGACAATCGTTTTCCTAGAGAATACAATTCTAAGTCAGTTAAAGAATTAGTTAAAAATAATAGCATCACTGCTATTGCATTAGTTGAATATTTAGAAGATTCTAACACTTTACTTTATGATACTCCTGTAAAAGGCGCAGAAGTTTATAGGTCAGATGATGGAGGTATTAGTTGGTATAAAACACATGAAGACTATATAGATAATCTTTTTTATTCATATGGCTACTACTTTGGTGAAATTAGAATAGATGGTTCAAACCCAGATAAAGTATATACAATGGGAGTACCAATGATCAAGTCAGATGATGGTGGCAAAAATTGGAAATCCATTGATTATCCTAATATGCATGGAGATCACCATGCTCTTTGGGTAAATCCTAATAGGACTGGACATATGATTGCAGGTAATGATGGAGGTTTAAATATAACGTATGATGATGGTGAAAACTGGATGAAATATAATAGTACATCGGTTGGTCAATTTTATGATATAAATATTGATATGAAAAAACCATATAATGTTTATGGTGGTTTTCAAGATAATGGAGTTTGGATGGGGCCCTCAGATTATGAATCAACTATGAGATGGCATAGCACCGGTCAATATCCGTGGAAATTTATATTTGGTGGAGATGGTATGCAAACAGAAGTAGATTTTAGAGATAACGAAACTGTATACACTGGTTCACAATTTGGAAATTATGCTAGACTGAATACAAGAACCGGAGAAAGAAAAAGAATTACTCCATCACATAAATTAGGAGAAAGGCCATATAGATGGAATTGGGAAACACCAATATATTTATCAAGACACCAACAAGATATATTATATATGGGATCTAATAAGTTTCACAGATCATTGGATAAGGGAAATAATTTTGAAACACTTTCAGGTGATTTAACCAAAGGAGGCATAAAAGGAAATGTTAGCTATGGGACATTAACAACTATTATGGAATCTCCTTTGAAGTTTGGTCTTATATATGTTGGAAGTGATGATGGCTTAGTTCATGTAAGTCATGATGGAGGAAATACATGGAAAAATATTTCATCTTCTTTACCTAACAATATGTGGATTAGTAGTGTATATCCTTCAAAATTTTATCAGAATAGAGTTTATGTTTCACTAAATGGATATAGATGGGATAATTTTGATCCTATGATATATGTATCTGATGATTATGGTTCGAATTGGAGTAAAATAGGACATAACCTTCCAAAAGAGCCAATTAATGTAATAATAGAGGATTTAGAAAATGAGAAATTAGTATATGTTGGCACTGATCATGGAGTGTATGCATCTTTAGATTATGGTAACAATTTCTTTGCTTTTTCAAATGGATTATCTAATGCTCCTGTTCATGATTTAGTTCTTCATCCAAGAGAAAGAGATTTGATTGTAGGAACACATGGACGATCAGTTTATATAGCTAACATTAAGCATTTACAAATGCTGAGTGAAAAAATTCTCTCAAAGAATATTTATGTTTTTGAATTGGAAAAAATAAAATTTTCGTCAAGATGGGGAAGTAGAGGTTGGGGATCAAACTTCTATACACCTGAAATTCAAATTGTATATTATTCTGCTTCTGGTTTACCTGCAAAAATAAATGTTATCCATCAAAATAAAATAATTAAAACTTTAGATGCTGATACTTCTTTAGGTTTAAATTTTATTTCTTATGATTTATCATTTGATAGTAAAGAAGAAAGTTCCAATGATAATGGAATACATTATTTAATGAAGGGAGAATATACTATCGAGATTATTCAAAATGATAATATTTCAAATGCTAAACTTATTATAAACTAATTTTTACTATGAATTTTTTTATAAAATTAATCTTTTTGCTTTCTTTTCCTTTTATTATACATTCTCAGGGCCAGTTGGATAATGGTTTGAAGGATAGGGAATCTGCTTTAAATTATGCTAATTATTTAAATTGCAGTGGTGCATTTGAAAAAAAGATAGATGGAAAAATTTATTTTTTTCCATGTAATGATGAGGAAGAACTACAAATTAAAAAAATACAAATGCAGGTAAGACCTGAGGTAACAGAAGTATGGGATCCAGAACCAAAAATAATTACTCCTGGAAATTCATATGGTATGCCTCCTTCGGATGCAATAATTTTATTTGATGGAACTAATCTAGATAGTTGGATTCAAGAAAATGGAGAACCTAAATGGAGTTTAAAAGATGACTACATGACTGTCAAGCCTGGTTCAGGTGGTTTATATACAAAAAAATCATTTGGAGACTGTCAGTTACATATAGAGTTCAGAACTCCTTCGCAGATCAAAGGAGAAGGTCAGGGGAGAGGTAATAGTGGTGTTTATTTTATGAAAGAAATGGGAGCCAAAGGTGATGTCGGTTATGAGGTTCAGGTACTAGACTCATATGAAAATAGAACTTATTCAAACGGTCAAGCATCAAGTATTTACAAACAACATATTCCACTAGTAAATGCTTCAAAAAAACCTGGTGAATGGCAGTCATATGATATTTTTTTTAAAGCTCCTTTATATGATGAAAAAGGTAAATTATTAAGACCAGCATATATCACCGTGATACATAATGGAGTACTTGTTCAAAATCATGTTCAGATTCAGGGTGCAACAAGGTATATTGGTTATCCTAGTTATAGGAAAGACAATAAAAAAGAACCCATTATGCTTCAAGACCATGGAGATTTAGTTAGCTATAGAAATATTTGGATTAGAGAACTTTAAATTATTTTTTTTTTATTTTTTTTGTTGATATATTACACATATAAATTGATACCTATGAGTCTTATTAATTATAAAAACATATTTTTCTTAATTTTAATTATTCTTATTTCATGTAAGAAAAAAGATGATGAAGTAACACCTGCTGATGATCCACTTGATGTTCAAGCAAAAAAGATTGAAGCTTTATGGGATTTAAAAGATGCTTCCTCTGCTACAAAAGATGGTTCAGTAGTAGCTGACTTTGCAGATTTGACTTTAACTTTTTCTGCTGGATCTAAAGCTGGAGGTAATTTTAATACTTCAAATTCTGCTAATGCAAGTGTATGGCCAAATTCAGGTTCTTGGACTTTTGATGGCGGAGATAAAAATAAACTGAAAAGAAATGATAATGTAGTGATGACAATTTCACTTACAAATAATGATAATGATCTTAAAGTTTCTTTTAATGTTGCTTCTGGAGTTAAACAAGGAAACTGGGTATTTGACTTTGTAAAGAAGTAGTTTTTAATCTATCGTTTCTAGTATTATATTGTGATTTGTATAAATGCAAATATCACCTGCTATTTTTAAACTTTTTTCAACCATTTCTTTCGCAGTAAGCTTTTTTATATTCTCTTTAAGAGCAATAGCTGCTGATTGAGCATAATTGCTTCCTGATCCAATGGTGGCAATTTGATTATCAGGTTCTAATACGTCTCCAGTTCCAGATACTATTAATATTTGATTTTTATTTGCAACAATCATCATTGCTTCTAACCTTCTTAAGTACCTATCCATTCTCCAATCTTTTGCAAGTTCAATTGCAGATCTTTTCATATTTCCGCCATACTTATTGAGTTTTTCTTCAAATCTATCAATAAGAGTAAAAGCATCAGCTGTAGATCCAGCAAAACCAGCAAGAATTTTTCCTTCTTGTAATTTTCTTATTTTTTTCACATTACTTTTTGGAACAGTATTTCCCATTGTAGCTTGACCATCAGCTCCAATAGCAAGTTGACCATTATGAATTATTGCACATACGGTAGTAGATTTATATTTTTTCATTTTATACTAAAATTTTAATTGGATCTTCTAAAAGTTCTTTTAATGTTTTTAAAAATTTTGCACCAGTAGCACCATCAACTAACCTATGATCACAAGACATAGTTACTTTCATGATATTTCCTGGAACAATTTCTCCATTTTTAACTACAGGCGTATTTTTAATTCCTCCAACTGCTAAAATACATGAATCATTTGGATTGATTATAGCAGTAAATTCTTCAATGCCAAACATTCCAAGATTAGATATTGTAAAAGTATTACCTTCCCAATCAGATGGTTGTAATTTTTTTTCTTTTGCTTTATCAGCAAGATCTTTAACTTCTAATGAAATATGAGTTAAAGTTTTATTGTCAGCGAACCTGATGACAGGCACTAAAAGCCCTTCATCAACAGCAACAGCAACACCAATATGAATATGATGGTTTTTTCTGATTTTATTTTCTATTAGGCTTGAATTAACCATAGGATGTTTTCTTAATGCAGAAGCACAAGCTTTTAAAATAATATCATTAAATGATATTTTTACTTGAGATGTTTCGTTTATTCTTTTTCTACCCTCAATACAATTATCCATATTTATTTCCATAGTAAGATAAAAATGCGGTGCAGTAAATTTACTCTCTGATAGTCTTTTTGATATAGTTTTTCTCATTTGACTAACAGCAATTTCATCATAAGATTCTTCAGCAATAATTTTTGGTAGATCAATTTTTTGAGAAGGAATGTTTGCGTCTTCTGATGGAATAGATTCTAAATCTTTTTTTATTATTCTTCCTCCTTCTCCAGATCCTTGAACATTTTTTAAATCAATACCTTTTTCTAATGCAATTTTTTTTGCTAAAGGAGAGGCTTTTGTTCTTCCATTAGATGAAATATTTTCAGTGTTTTCAACTTCTTTTACAGAATCTGATATGCCTTTATTAATTTCCTCATCTTTTACTGCTTCATCTTTTTTATCAATATTTTCTTCAACTAATGGCTCTTTTTCTTCTTCTTTATTAGATGAATCATTACTTGCTTCATTTAATATCTCAGAGATATCTTCATCTTTTTCACCAATAATTGCAATGATACCATTTACCGGAACTGATTCTCCATCTTTAATTCCTATATGTAAGAGTGTTCCATCATCATAAGATTCTAGCTCCATTGTTGCTTTATCAGTCTCTACCTCTGCTAAAATATCTCCAGATTTGATCTCATCACCAACCTTTTTCAACCAAGATGCAATTACACCTTCTTCCATCGTATCACTCATCTTGGGCATTCTAATTATTTCTGCCATAAAGTTTTATATAATATATCAAATTTAATTCCAAAATTTAAAATAAAGGATTTAAGATAAGAAAATATTAATTTTAAGCTATGATTGATAGATATGTTATAAAATACAATTCGGATTTGATAAGTAAAATAATTAATTCTGAAAAAGTAGATTCATTTGATTCACAATACAATGCAGCTCCCACAAAATTAATGCCAATTGTTTCAATAAAATCTCCAAATAAAGTTAATTTAGTTCATTGGGGCGCATCATCTGATTATGCAAAAAAAAAACCATTAGCTGATAAGTTAATTAGTTTAGACTTATCTACTTTTTCTAAAAGTAACATGCACTATAATCTTTTAATGTCTCAAAGATGCATTATTTTATGTAATGGATTTTATTTATGGAAAAAAACCTCAAAAAGTGAAAAAACACCTTATTATTTTAATTTTATTAAAAACAAAATTATGTTATGCGCTGGAATAAAAGAAAGGTATGAGGATTTTAAAGGAAACTCTTTTGATTATTTTTCTTTTATATCTAAAAAATCTAATAATGAATGGAAAGAATTTTCTGATAATATTCCATTAGTACTTGACTTCGATGATATTAATAAATGGTTTGATAAAAGTAAAAGATTTGATGAAATTTTAGATTTAATTTATCAACCAGATATTTCATCTTTTAATTATTATACTGTATCTCCATTTATAACAGATTTATCAAATAATGATAAGAAACTGATAAACCCAAAAAGTACTTCAAATCAATATGGTAATTATAGTCTTTTTGATTGATTCTAATTAATCATAAAATTTGATTATAATTACTAAAAAAATATGAAAACATCTATAATTAAAGGAATAGGTTACTATGTGCCAGAAAACATTGTAAAAAATAAAGATTTAGAAAAAATTATGGATACCTCTGATGAATGGATTCAAGAAAGGACTGGAATTAGAGAAAGGAGATGGGTTTCAGAAGATAGTGATGAATCTACTTCATCAATGGGAACAGAAGCTGCAAAAAAAGCAATTAAAAACGCAGATATATCTCCTGATGAAATTGATTTTATCATTTTTGCTACTCTAAGTCCAGATTATTTTTTTCCTGGATCTGGCGTTTTAATTCAAAGAAATTTAGGTTTAAAAGAAGTTGGTGCTTTAGATATTAGAAATCAATGTTCAGGTTTTATTTATGCTCTTTCTATAGCAGATCAATATATTAAATCTGGAATGTATAAAAATATTCTTATTGTTGGATCTGAACTTCACTCTGGAGCTCTTGAAAAGTCTACAAAAGGAAGAAATGTTTCAGTCATATTTGGTGATGGAGCAGGAGCTGTAATTCTTCAAGCATCAGATGATTTAGAAAAAGGAATTATGTCTACTCATCTTCATTCAGAAGGTAAGCATGCTGAAGAACTTGTTGTAATTAGTCCTGCAACAAATAAATGGATAGACAAATTAGTTGAAGATCCTAATGAAGATGGTTCAAGCTATGCTCCATATATGAACGGTAATTTTGTTTTTAAAAATGCTGTGCTAAGATTTATGGAAGTAATTAATGAAGCTCTTATTACAAACAATTTAACTAAAGAAGACATTGATTTATTGATACCTCATCAAGCAAATTTACGTATTAGTCAATTTGTACAAAAACAACTTGCATTGCCTAATGAAAAAGTTTACAATAATATTATGAAGTACGGAAACACTACTGCGGCATCAATTCCAATAGCTTTAGCTGAAGCAATTGAAAAAGGTATGCTTAATGATGGAGATATTTTATGTTTAGCTGCCTTTGGTTCAGGTTTTACATGGGGTTCAGCATTAATTAGATGGTAATGAATAAGTATATCATTTATTTGATATTTTTTTTTTTTAACTTTTTTCCTCTATTAACTTATTCGCAGAAAATATTTATTCCTATTTCAGATCCTTATGTAGTAAGTATATATACTAAAGGAGACAAAGATGTTGATGGTAATTATGTTTCAAAAGATTCTTTAGGAAATATAATTATATCAGGTAAATTCAACGGTGTAGCTCCTGAAGGTGAGTGGATTATATACTTTAAAAATGGCAGGAAAAAAGCTAATTATTTTTATAATGATGGAAAATTAAATGGAGATTTTGTAGAATATTACTGGAATGGTAATGTTAAAATTAAGGGAATATATGTTAATAATAAACCTTCTCTTAGTTGGAAAACTTATTTTCTTGATGGGTCAATTGAGTCAACTGGACAAATGTTTGAAGGGAAAAAGTTCAACGAATGGAATGAGTATCATTTAAATGGAAGAATGAGTATAATATCAAATTATAACAACCAAGGTCAATTAAATGGTAATTATTATAAATACGATAATAATGGAAGAATTATTTACTCAGCAACTTATTTTCAAGATAAATTGGATGGGGAGTATAAGGAATATTATTTAGATGGTGAGGTCGCTCTTCAAGGCAATTATAAAATGGGATTAAAGAATGGACTTTGGAAAGAATTTACAATTTGGAAAAACTTATCTTTTGTAAAAGAATATAAAGATGACAAACCTCATTCAACATGGAAGTATTATTATAATAATCAAAAAACTAAGAAAATAGAATCATATAAGCAAGGACTTAAAAATGGTAGTTTTATTGAATTTTACGAAACTGGTAATGTTTCAAAATCTTATTATTATAAAAATGATTTATTAGATAGTGCATATTATGAATTTCTTCCTGATGGATCCATTAGTGTTGAAGGATATTTTAATTATGGACTAAAAAATGGTGAATGGGCCACTTTTACAGAAGAAGGCAAATTATTTTCAATAGGATTTTATTCAAATGATTATAAAAATGGTGTTTGGAAGTACTTTTTTAAATCTGGATATATGAAGTCTGAAGGTATTTATTCTACAGGATTTAAAAATGGTCAATGGATTTTTTTTTATGAGAACAAAAATATTGATGAAATTGGCAGTTATTATAATGATTTAAAAGATGGCTTATGGGGTAGGTTTTATCCAGATGGAAAGTTAAAACAAGAAGAAATGTATGTGAAAGGAAAATTAATTTCTATATCAGAATACTATTTGGATAATGGTAAAATAGCTGATAAAGGTAATTTTGAAAATGGTAATGGAGATGTGTTTGATTATTATGAAGATGGAAAAGTATTTTCAATTAAAAAATACAATAATGGATTTTTAAATGGAAAATCTGTTTTTTATCATTTAAATGGTAAAATTGCTGAGGTAGGTAATTATGAAAATAATATTAGAGTAGGGATTTGGAAAAAATATAATAAAAGAGGTCTGGAAATATCTCAAGATAGTTATGATAAATAAAAAGATAATTATTGCAATTGATGGTTTGTCTGGTTCTGGTAAAAGTTCAACTGCCAAATTATTAGCTAAAGAAATGAATTATAAGTATTTAGATTCTGGCGCAATGTATAGGGCTGTAACCTTATATATTATTGAAAACTCAATTGATTATAAAAATTTAAAAATGCTAAAAACTATTTTAGATAAGATTGAATTAGAATTCATAAAGGATGATGTGTCAGATTCTTATCAAATACATTTAAATAATAAGAATGTTGAAAAAAAGATTAGATCAAAGAAAGTATCAGAACTAGTTAGTGAAATAAGTAAAATTTCCATAATAAGAAAAAAACTAGTTCAAATGCAAAGAACTATAGGTAATAAGAAGGGGATAGTTATGGAAGGTAGAGATATTGGAACTGTAGTGTTTCCTAGAGCTGAATTAAAAATTTTTATGAAGGCTGATTTAGATATTCGTGCGAAAAGAAGATTTAATGAGTTTGAAAAATTGGGTAAAAAAATATCATTAGAAGAGGTGAAATCAAACTTAACTGATAGAGATAATAAAGATTCAAACAGAGAGGACAGTCCACTAAAGGTAACTTCTGATTCTTTAATTTTGGATACTACTTCAATTTCATTAGAAGAGCAAATAGAATTCATAAAAAAAGAAGCAAAAAAAATAACAAATTAATTTTTTAAAAATCATATTATTTTGATTTTATAATTCATAATTTATTACTTTTGCCAATAATTTATTTTCTTTACAGTTAATAAAAAAATGGCTTTAAAAATAGGTATAAAGAAGGGTTTTGATATTAATCTTCAGGGAAGTATTAGTGATGATATTGTAAATAATATACCTTCATCTTCATTTGCTATAAAACCCGATGACTTTATTGGAATAACACGTCCAAAATTATTAGTTAAATCTGGTGATGAAGTTGTTACTGGTTCTCCTTTAATGTATGATAAATTATCAGAGGATGTTATGTATACTTCACCAGTAAGTGGAGAAATCGCAGATATTATTAGAGGTGAAAAAAGAAAAATAGAAGAAATTAGAATTCTTGCTGATAAAAAAAATAGATATTTAGAGTTTCAAAAATTTTCTCAAAGTGATATTGAAAAAATGTCAAAAGAAGTTGCTTCAGAACTTTTAAAAAAGTCAGGTTGTTGGTTAAATATTATACAACGACCTTATGGAATTGTTGCAGAACCAAATGTAATTCCTAAAGCAATTTTTATTTCCTGTTTTGATACACATCCGCTTGCAACTTCATATAAAGAGCTAATTAAAGAAAACAAAAACTATATTCAAACGGGAATAGATATAATGAAAAAATTTACTAATGGTGATATTCATTTAAATTGTAATGAGATTATTTATGATGATTGTGATTTTAATGGGGTTCAAAAAAACATATTTACTGGCCCCCATCCTGCTGGAAATGTTGGAGTACAAATACATCATATTGATCCAATTAATAAAGGAGATATTGTGTGGACTATAAACCCTTATGGATTATCTCAAATAGGTAGATTATTTCTCAATGGTATGTATGATACATCAAAAGTTATTTCGGTCGTAGGTTCAGAGGTTAAAAACCCAGGATATTTTAGAGTTAATATTGGCACAAATGTTAATGAAATTTTGAAAGAAAATATAAAAAATGATGATTCAAGAGTAATCTCTGGTAACATATTAACAGGCACATCAATTTCTTTAAATGGTTATTTAGGATTTTATGATAATATGATTACTGTAATTCCTGAAGGAAATCATTATGATTTTTTAGGTTGGATTAAACCTGTTTTTAATAAGTTGAGTTTTCATCGTGCTTTTGGTTTATTCTCATTTTTAAATGGAAAAAAGAAATATATTTTGGATACAAATACTAATGGTGAATTGAGAGCTTTTGTTCAGACTGGTGAATTTGAAAAGGTTCTTCCTATGGATATTTTACCTACTTATCTTTTTAAATCTATTTTGGCTAATGATTATGATGAAATGGAAGAACTAGGAATTTATGAATTAATAGAAGAAGATGTTGCATTGTGTGAATTCATCGATGTTTCAAAAAATGATTTGCAAAGTCTTTTAAGGAAAGGATTAAATTTACTTAAAGAAGGTTAATATGAAGTTTTTAAGAAATATATTAGATAAACAAAAACCTAATTTTCAAAAAGATGGAAAATTTGAAAAATTCCATTATTTATTTGAAGCAGCTGAAACATTTTTGTATGTTCCAAATTTAGTTACAAAAAAGAAGGGTGTTCATGTTAAGGATATGATTGATCTAAAGAGAATGATGATGACAGTTGTAATTGCAATGATACCTTGTCTTCTTTTTGGCATATGGAATGTGGGTCATCAACATTTTATTGCTCTGGGAAGTACGGCATCTTTTTTTGAAAAAATTATTATTGGATCAAAAGTAGTTCTTCCTATTGTTTTGGTTTCGTATACTGCGGGAGGTTTGGTAGAAGTAATTTTTTCTACTATTAGAAAACATCCAATAAATGAAGGTTTTTTAGTTTCTGGAATGCTTATACCTCTAATAATGCCTCCTACTATTCCTTTATGGCAAGTTGCATTAGCTACAGTTTTTGCAATTTTAATTGCAAAAGAAGTTTTTGGTGGTACTGGAATGAATATTCTTAATGTTGCTTTAACAGCTAGGGTTTTCTTATATTTTGCTTATCCATCTGACATTTCAGGAGATGTTTGGACATATTATGGAGATAAAAGTGAAGTTATCAGTGGTTATTCTGGTGCTACTCCTTTGGCTTTAGGTGCTACTACTGTAGATGGTACAAATACGGAAGAAGTTATTTCGTTATTTGATCAATATTCAACTACTATTAATCAAGATGGTTTTTATTCATTCTTAAATA
>MDSZ01023144.1_pt1 | contig 15492 bp, 15 predicted proteins | sample 811201 | NCBI WGS metagenome assembly MDSZ01 (sample SAMN05326647, study PRJNA326480) | marine metagenome | isolation source: seawater | place: Indian Ocean: North | collected 2010
ACGGTTATTGAATCTCCCGTGTGAACTCCCATAGGATCAAAATTTTCAATGCTACAAATAATAATACAATTGTCTGCCTTATCTCTTACTACCTCCATTTCGTATTCTTTCCAGCCAGAGAGGTACTGATCAATATAAAGTTCGGTGGTTGGTGATAGATCTAAACCCCTTTCACAAATTTCTTCGAATTCCTCAGGATTATAAGCAATTCCGCTACCTGAGCCTCCCATTGTAAAATTTGGTCGGATAATGCAAGGAAATCCAACAAGTTCTAAGATCTTTTTAGCTTCTGAAATGTTATGAGCTAACCCAGCTTTAGGAGTATCTAGACCAATTTTTCTCATACACTCTGCAAATAATTCCCTATCCTCTGCTTTGTCAATTGCCTCCTTCGTAGCACCTATTAATTCGACGTCAAACTCTTTTAAAACTCCATGTTTGTTTAAATCCAAAGCAGCATTCAAGCCGGTTTGGCCACCCATGGTAGGTAAAATGGCGTCTGGTCTTTCTTGAGCAATTATTTTCTTAAGAGACTTCCAATTTATTGGTTCTATATAAGTAGCATCTGCTAACTCGGGATCTGTCATAATCGTAGCAGGGTTAGAATTAACTAAAATTACCTTGTAGCCCTCCTCTCTTAAAGCTTTGCAAGCTTGAACTCCTGAATAATCAAATTCACATGCTTGTCCTATTACAATTGGGCCAGCGCCTATAATGAGTATCGAGTTTAAGTCTTTTCTTTTTGGCATTTTTTCTTACTTAGACATGTTGTTTATAAATTTATCAAATAGACTTCTGATATCTTGAGGCCCCGGACTCGCTTCTGGATGACCTTGAAAGCTAAATACTCTGTCATCTGCAAAGGATATTCCTTGAATCGTGTTATCAAAAAGAGATCTGTGAGTAACCATTACATTATTGTTATTTTTGATACTACTTTCGCTTATAGTAAATCCGTGATTCTGACTAGTAATAAAAACTTCATTGCTTATTAAATCTTTAACAGGATGATTTGCTCCGTGATGTCCAAATTTCATTTTTTCTGTTTCAAGTCCAAGGGCTAAACCTAGTAACTGATGTCCTAAACAAATCCCAAAAATAGGGATATTCGTTTCTAAGATTTTTCTTATGGCATTTATTGCATAATCACAAGGATCTGGATCACCTGGTCCGTTAGAAAGAAAGACCCCATCTGGATTCATTTTTAAAACTTCTTCTGCAGAGGTTCTTGCGGGAACAACGTTCACTTCGCAACCCCTGTCTACTAGCAGCCTTAAGATATTGTGTTTTACACCAAAATCGAAAGCCACAACTTTAAATATTTTTTTTGGATCTGATTTTGAATTTATTGAGCCTTCGCTCCAGATATAGTTTTCACTGCATGAGACTTTTTGAGCTAGATCTTTCCCCTTTAAATCGCCAAAGGAATCAAATAAAGATTCTATTTTTTTTTCTGAACAATCCTTTAATGAAATAACTGCAGGTTGAGAACCTTGTTCTCTTAAAATTCTAGTGAGCTGTCTTGTGTCTATTCCGGATAACCCTGTTATACCTCTTTTTTCAAGGAATAAAGACAATTCTTCATTATTTCTCCAGTTGCTTGTAATTTTTGTTGTCTCTCTAATTACAATCCCTTTGCATCCTCCAGAAAAAGATTCTAAATCTTGATCATTAGTTCCTACATTCCCTATGTGAGGATAAGTAAAACAGACAATTTGATCTGTATAAGATAAATCGGTGATTACCTCTTGATAGCCAGACATTGAGGTATTAAAAATGATTTCGCCAACTTGAGGGTCAGTTGCACCAAAGATTTCTCCAAAAAAAGTATGACCTGTTTTTAAAGTAAGTTTACCGAATTTAATTTGGTTATTTTTCAAAGCTAAAAATTAAAAAAAATCGCGACAAAGAAACAAATCTTAGTATCGCGATAATAACAACTAATGCCGATTGCATTAAAAAATGACTATAATGAATTAAAGTCGTTTAGTCCATGGATATATCAAAAGAAAATGATAAAAAATTCTGAAGAAATAAAAAAAATGAAGCTTGCGGGCAAGCTTGCCTCTAAGACTCTTGAAATGATTGGTGAATTCGTAAAGCCTGGGATTTCTACTGGAGAATTGGATAGAATTTGTCATGAGTACATAACAGAAGATCTTGGATGTATTCCTGCTCCTTTAAACTATAAAGGCTTTCCTAAGTCTATCTGTACTTCTATAAATCAAGTTGTGTGCCATGGAATTCCAAGTGAATCTAAAATTCTAAAAGATGGAGATATTTTAAATATTGACGTTACTGTGATTAAAGATGGTTTTCATGGAGATACGAGCAAAATGTTTATGGTTGGTTCTGAAAAGCCTCATGCAAGAAGATTAATAGATATCACTCAGCAGTGTATGTATGAAGCAATAAAAATTGTGAAACCTGGAGCTAGGCTAGGAGATATTGGACATAAAATTCAATCCATTGCTGAAAAAAATCACTACTCTGTTGTAAGAGATTATTGTGGCCATGGCATTGGCCGAGTATTTCATGAAGACCCTCAGGTGCTTCATTATGGTATACCCAATACTGGCCTGTCACTGCAAGAAGGAATGTGCTTTACGATTGAACCTATGATAAATATTGGAAGCCACAAGACTAAATTATCAAAAAGTGATGGCTGGACTGTTGAAACAATAGATGGACGTCTTTCCGCTCAATGGGAGCATACCATTTTAGTAACTGAGTCAGGTTATGAAGTTTTAACCCTAAGACAAGAAGAAACTATAGAATGAATCATCTTATTAACGAAATAGAATCTTACCCATTTGATAAGTTAAGAAGATTGCTTTCCTCAGTTAATCCAAATAAAAAGGATAATGATCTAATAAATTTATCAATTGGTGAGCCAAAAAAAAGAGCAAGCAGAGAAGTGCTTAAAATTCTTGCCAAAAATAAAGAGCTATTTTCCCAATACCCTCCTCTGGGAAGTATGAATGCTCTCAACTCTTCCTATAAAGGTTACTTAAAAAAAAGATTCAATATAAAAGAAGTCTCAAACGACAATATCCTAAATCTTGGAGGTACTCGGGAAGGAACTTTCTCAGTCATTCAATCGCTATTTAATAAGAAAATTAAATCCGCAAAACCTTTCGTGTTAATGCCTAACCCTTTCTACCAAATTTATGGGGGAGCAGCACTCCTTGCTGGAGGAATTTCTAAACAAATAAACTTAAATGAAGATAATAATTTTTCTCTTGATCTAGATTCAGTAAAAGAAGATGTTTGGAAAAAATGTCAAATATTTGTTGCTTGTTCGCCTTCTAATCCTACTGGAAATGTTATGAAAAAAGACGAAATCAGAAAAATAATAAAACTCTCTAGGAAATATGAATTCTATATTGTTAGTGATGAGTGCTACATTGACATTTATCGCGAATCAAAGCCTCATAGTTTTATAGAAAACTCATATAAGGAATTTGGAAATTTTAAAAATATCGTTTCTCTTCATAGTTTATCAAAAAGATCAAATTTACCTGGTTTTAGATCTGGGATGATTTGTGGAGATAAAAAACTTATTAATAATTTTAAAAAATATAGATCTTTCCATGGAGTGAGTATTCCTCTTCCGATTCAAATAGCTAGTGCTACGGCATGGTCTGATGAAGAAATTGTTGAAGATAATAGAAGGTTTTACAATAAAAACTTTTATCTTGCAGATAAAATTCTAAATTATAAAGCACCTGATGGTGCATTTTATATGTGGCTAAAAACTCCTAACGGAGAAAAATTTTCAAAAACGCTCTTTAAAGAAAAAAATATTATTTCGCTTCCAGGCAAATATCTTGCTGTTTCAAAAAATGGAAAGAATCCTGCGGAAAACTATGTAAGAATTGCCTTAGTACATGATAATAAAATAATCAAAGAAGCTTTAGATAAAATTGCAGACATCTTGTAGTAATTATGAGTAATAATTGGACCGGCCTTGGAATAGGAAATAAAAACAAGAAAGGAGAATACTTAGATATGTATTTCCATCCAAAAAATATTTATGATTCAGATAAAGATATAGAAAAAATTGAAAATCATGAATTGGTGAAAATTTCTGATGATATTCCTCCCTCAAATGTTCCCGAGGCTTATTTAAAATTGCATCTAATCTCATTAAGACTTGTTAAACCTAATCAAACAAATTTGGAAGGAATTTTTGGGATTCTTCCTAATGTTGCTTGGACGTCTATAGGGCCCATAGATACAAATGAGTTATCAGAAGTATTATATGAATCTAGAATTAATAAAAAAATTATTAAAATTTTTTCATTAGATAAATTTCCTTCTTTAACGGATTATGTTGCTCTCAATGATATAAGAGTTGCTGATACTAGCAGAGTAAGATTAGGAGCACATTTGGGACCTGGAACTACGGTAATGCATGAAGGATTTATAAACTTCAATGCGGGTACACTTGGTGAAGCAATGGTAGAAGGTAGAATTTCCCAAGGAGTAATAGTTGATGAGAATACTGACATTGGTGGTGGAGCTTCTACAATGGGAACTCTTTCTGGAGGAAATAATATTAAAATCTCTATTGGAAAAAACTGTCTTTTAGGAGCAAACTCTGGATTAGGCATTCCTTTAGGAGATCGATGTACTCTCGAGGCAGGACTTTACCTTACCAGTGGAGCTAAGGTAGAAATATTAGATGATAAAGGAAAAGTCATTAAAACTTCCAAAGCAAAAGAATTATCTAATGTATCTGATCTTTTATTTTTGAGAAATTCTTTAACGGGTGCTATTCAATGCAAAAAAAACCAAAGCGTAAATAAACTTAATCAAGAACTTCATGACAATTGAAGAATCTAGAAAATTAAATGAATTTATTACAGCTGGCTTTTTTAGAAGAATTTTAGCTTTGTTTTACGACTCTTTGTTAGTAATTGGAATAATCGTTTGTTTTCTTCTATTGATAACATTCTTATTTGATAAAACTTTCGAAGCTCCACTTGAAATCTTTTTTCTTCAAATAACTTACATTTTTATAGGAACCGTATTTTTCACATATTTTTGGAAAGTAAATAACGGACAAACTCTGGGCATGCAAGTTTGGAAGATAAAAGTAGTCCACGAATCTGGTAAGCTTCTTTCAATTAAAACACTTTTAGCTAGAAGTTTTTATGGTTTGATTTTTAACTCACTTTTTGGAATAAATTATTTGTATATTTTCTTCAATAAAGAAAAAAAATCTTTAAATGATGTTTTGTCTAAGACAAAAGTAGTGAAGACAAATTAGGTTTTTAAAATTTTTAAACCAATATATCCAACTAACAAGGAAGGAATCAATATGGCGAGAGAAGGCGAAATGTTATTTATGATTGCGACATTACCAAATATTTTTAAAACTAAATTAAATCCAAAAGCCATTAAAGCGCCAAAAAGAACCCTTTCTAAATTTTTATTTCTTGCAAACAAAGATATTGATAGTGCAATTGATAACAAAATAATTGAAATTGCTGATAAAGGTTCCAATAATTTTTTCCAAAATTCATAAGAAATTTTTTTCTTCTCTCTTTCAGGTCCAGTTTGACTCAAAATTTTGTATACATGTGACAAAGGGAGCTCTTTGATTCCTAAGTTCTCATTTAATCCAACATTTGGAGCTTCATACCAATAATATTCTTCAAATTCTTTTTTTGTTAATAAATCAAACGCTTGATTCAACTTCCATTTTTTTTCTTGAATTTCAAAAGATTTAGCTTCGACAATGGACTGTAATTTTCGTTCTTCGCCTAAGACGTATAGCTTTAAGTTTGATCCAAATCTGTCTCCAACAGAATAATTTGCAAGAATATTGTTTTTTTGCAGCCATTCTGTTTTATTTGTGAATTCTTGATTTTTATATTTTACGCCTTTGGCAAATCTCTCAAGTTCTGGTGTAACGTATTCAAAACTTATTAGAGTTAAAACCAATATTAGAACAATTGGTTTTAAAATATTCAAAACACTTAACATTAAAGACTTTCCTAAAATTTGAGCGGCAATCAATTCCCCTGAGTCACTGAGAAATCCAAATGCTAATATTGCAGAAATTACTGCACATAAAGGAAGAATTTCGCATAATCTACCTAACGATATAAAAAAAATATAACTTAAAGCTTCAGAAAAAGAATAATCTTTATTCAAGTCCTCCATTTCTTTTACAAAATTCAATAGTAAATCTAAAGAAAATATTAAAAAAGATACAAAAAAAAGAATCTTTAAAGACTCGATAAAGAAAATTCTATCTATAGTGTCTCCTATAAAAAATTTCAAATTAAACTCCTAGAAAAATAAAAAATTTAAGAAAATAATTAAAAGCATTAAAAGAAAGAAAACTTGAGCAAACCATTTATTTGAATACTTTGTAGCAATTAATGAATTTGGCTCTATTTTAAAATTATCCAAACCTATTAGAAATAATGCTAACGCAAAATACAAACAATGAGTGATGACAAAAATTTGTATAGGATCAAAAATTCCTTGTTCAACGAACACTTTTTTTCCAACCACCAGTCCGTAATAAGACAAAAAAATTATCAAGCCAGAAAAAATTAGCAAGAATCTTCCATTCTCAAACATCCTTAAACTTAAAGGAACTGCAATTAATACTGAAATAATCAACATTAGACTTAAGGAAAATCTTTCAAGGATTTCCGCAAGATAAATCTCTTTATTTGCGCTATCTATAAGTTCAAACCAATTTTTGGTTTTTATATTTTCATTTGAAGAAACTGACTTTTTAGGGAAAAGAAAAAAAAGGTTTCTATAATCTAAAAATATATTATTGTTATCTAAAGGAATGAAAAGCTCACCTTTCTTAAATGTAATTTGGTTATAGTTCTGATCTGAAGAGCTGGCAGAAACCTCAGATGAATTGAGGATGTACTCTAAATCTTCAGATTCAATTTTTGCAAATATATTTTGGAATCCTAAATCCGAAGCTCCCTCTGCATAAAAAATACCATTTAGTTCTTCAATTTTATTGATCTTGCCTTCTCCCATAAGCTTAAAATTATCTGCAAAAGACTGAGAATTAGAGAGAAAACTTAAACGTTGGTTTGAAGTAGGAGAAATAAAGAAAGAATTAATAATTAAAAAAATGGAAAAAACTAAAGATGGAATCAAGCATAAATAAATTATTTTAGAATGATTTATTCCAGCTTGATTTGCAAAAGTAATTTCATTGGTTTTCTTTAGATTATAAATTGAAATTAAAGTGCCTATAAAAATAGATGTTGGAATAACAACTTCTAAAATTGAAGGTATGGAGTATATCAATACTAAGCTAACTAAACTTGGGTACAATTCTCCATTTGCAGCTTTCTCTAAAAAACCGATAGACTCATTGAAAAACAAAATGCCAAATAAAATAAAAAAAGTTATAAGCAACGTTTTTAACAGTTGGTTAAATATATAAAAAGATATTATTTTTGGCATAATAGTTTTTCAATAATCATTAGATATTATCTAACAAAAATAGTTTGGAGCAAAAATGAAAAAATTAATTTCTATCACATCATATTTAAAAAAAATTGATTCTTTAAATAGCCTTAAATCTGAATGTTTACTAATCGGAATTTATGAAGATAAAAACCTAAATGATATAACGAAAATTCTTGATACTGCTTCATCAGGATCCTTAAGAAAATTAATAAAAAGACAGGAATTAACTGGAAAATTAGGCAATCAATTATATCTGCCTGAATTAAATGGTTTCCAAGCAAGTAAAGTTTTTTTTGTGGGATTAGGAAAAAAGAACAAAGAGCTTAATGAAGATGAATTTTCTTCTTTGAGCAATGCAATATCTAAAATAAGTATTTCTGCTAATTCAAAAATTATAGATATTTTTCTACCTGAAATTAAAGTTAAAACTAATAGTTCCTCTTGGGTTTATAAAATTTTAGCTAGAGACCTTGAGTCAGGATGTTATCAATATTTTTTTGATGGAAAAAAAGATCAGCCAAAAAATAAATTAAAAAAAGTTAATTTTTTAAATTTAGAAGGTAAAGAATCTAAACAAAAATTAGTTTCTGCAATAAAAGTCGGCCAAATAATTGGTTCCGGCATGAATACTTCAAAAAATCTAGCCAACACACCTGCAAATATATGCACTCCAACTTATCTTGCTAATCAAGCTAAATTATTAGCTAAACGATATCCATCTATTAAAACAAAAGTTTTAGGTGAAAAAGAAATGAAAAAACTAGGCATGGATTGTTTGCTTTCAGTAGGTAATGGAAGTGCACAAGAATCTAAATTCATTATTATGGAGTATTCAGGAGGAGATAAAAAATCTAAACCTCATATTATTGTGGGGAAAGGAATTACTTTCGATACGGGGGGCATAAGCATTAAACCTAGCCCAAATATGGATGAAATGAAATACGATATGTCTGGTTCTGCAAGCGTTTTTGGAACTATGAGAGCAATTGGAGAAATTAAACCCAAATTGAATATATTCGGTATTGTTGCTTCTGCAGAAAATATGCCAAGCAGCACAGCTACCAAACCTGGTGACGTCGTAAACACCTTATCTGGTCAAACTGTGGAAATCTTAAATACTGATGCTGAAGGGAGACTGGTTCTTTGCGATGCTTTGACTTACGTTGAAAGATACAAGCCTGCAAGTGTAATTGATATTGCTACCCTCACGGGTGCTTGTGTAATTGCCCTTGGTCATCAGGCGACTGGTTTATTATCAAACGACCAGGGTTTAGCAGAAAGTATTATGAAAAGTGGATACTCTAGCTGCGATAAAGCTTGGCAATTGCCTTTATGGGACGAATATCAAAGTGACTTAAATAGTAAATATGCTGATATTGCTAATATTGGAGGCAGGGCTGGGACTATAACAGCAGCCTGTTTTTTATCAAGATTTACAAAATCTTATAAATGGGCTCATCTAGATATTGCTGGAACAGCCTACGGAGGGAAAGTAGGTAAAACATCTAGCGGTAGACCCGTTCCATTATTGACGGAATATCTATTATCAAGAAAGTAAATTCATGAGTACCGTAAGCTTCTTAAAAGCTGGCAATACTGAAGAAAGAGCTATTGACTTTGTTTGTGAATTGACAGGAAAAATAGCATATGAGAGTCTTTTAGAAGGTGATTCTAAAAAAATTAATATTAGATGTAGTGATGCCAAACAAGCTTCCATTTTGGATGAAAGGATGTGGGGCTATCCTGAACAAATATATCTTCCTCACAAAATATTAACTGATAGAGATTCTCAGGATTGTGAAGTTCTTATTTCTTACCCCGGCTTAAAGAATGAAATTAGTTTTTACTATCTAATAAATTTAAATCCTCAAATTCCATCTAACTATAGTGATTTTAAAAAAACTTATCAGATTGTGATAACAGACAATTCTAACTTTCAAAATATTGCTAGAGAAAGCTATAAAAAATGTTTAGGTGATGGATTAAAACCCGATTTTGTAGAAGAAAATGAAAAAAGTCTTTGAACCAAAACAAATAGAAAAAAAATGGTACTCATTTTGGGAAAAAAATAATCTATTTAGTCCAAAAGTTTCATCTAATAAAAAAACTTATAGCATTATGATCCCTCCTCCTAATGTCACAGGCAGTCTTCACATGGGACATGGGTTTCAAAATACATTAATGGATGTTTTGTCGAGGTATAAAAGATTAAAAGGCTTCGAAGTACTATGGCAACCTGGAATAGATCATGCCGGCATAGCGACACAACTAGTTGTAGAGAGAAACCTTGAACAAAAGGGTTTATCTAGGGAAAAAATAGGTAGAAGTAGATTCGAAAAAGAAGTTTGGAAATGGAAATCGAAATCAGGCAACATAATCTCTTCTCAACTTAAACGATTGGGGGCATCGTTAGATTGGAATAGAGAAAAATTTACTATGGATGATGATTTTAGCGAAGCCGTCACCGAAGTGTTCTGTTCTCTTTACGATGAAGGGCTAATTTACAGAGGCTATAGGCTTGTAAATTGGGATGTAAGTCTTAAAACTGCTATCTCTGATCTAGAGGTTTTATCTGAAGAAGAAAATGCCAAGATCTGGCATATTACTTATAAAAACAAAGAAAGATCAATTGTAGTTGCCACTACAAGACCTGAAACTATGTTCGGCGATGTAGCGATAGCTGTGAATCCAAACGATAAAAGATATATAGATCTTATAGGGGAAACCTTTGAAATTCCTATTTCAGGTAAGTCCATAAAAATTATTAGCGACAATTATGTTGATAAAGATTTTGGAACAGGCTGTCTAAAAATTACTCCTGCCCACGATTTTAACGATTTTGAAATAGGTAAAAGACATCAGCTTCCTATGGTAAATATTTTAGATAAAAATGGATTATTGAATAAAAATGTTCCAAAAAAGTATCAAAATCTCACCCCAATTGAGGCTAGAAAGATCTTACTTACTGATTTAAAAAACATTGGCGCACTGGTTAAAGAATTAGATCATAGACATAATGTTCCAAGAAGTGAAAGGACTGGAGAAATTTTAGAACCAATGCTGACGAAACAATGGTATCTAAAGTCTAAGAACCTTTCCAAAGAAGCAATTAAACTGGTCAGAGATAAAAAAATTAAGTTTATACCAAGCAATTGGGAGAAAACTTATTTTTCATGGATGAAAGATATAAGAGATTGGTGTATTTCGCGTCAATTATGGTGGGGGCACAGAATTCCTGCTTGGTATGATGATAAAGGCAAGGTCTATGTAGGAGCTTCCGAGAAAAAAGTTAGAACTAAATATAAACTTAATAATTCAATCAAATTAGAACAAGATACTGATGTCTTGGACACATGGTTTTCTTCTCAACTATGGACCTTTGTAACTTTAGGATGGCCAAAAAAAACAAAACACTTAAAAAAATTTCATCCTTCCTCTGTTTTAGTTACTGGATTCGACATAATTTTCTTTTGGGTTGCAAGAATGATTATGATTTCTCAGAAATTTCTGAAGGAAGTTCCTTTTAAGGAAGTATATATACACGGACTAGTTAGAGACAGTGAGGGCGAGAAAATGTCTAAATCTAAAGGTAATATTTTAGATCCAATAGATATCATCGACGGAATAAATCTTAAGGATTTAATAAATAAAAGAACTACTAACTTAATTAATCCTAATCAAAAACAGAAAATAGTAGCTAGAACTTCAAAGGATTACCCTAACGGTATCCCATCTTATGGAACAGATGCAATAAGATTCACTTTTTGCTCTCTCGCTTCTGGAAGTAGAGATTTAAATTTTGATTTAAAAAGAGTAGAGGGCTATAGAAATTTTTGTAATAAGTTATGGAACGCTTCGAGATTTATATTGCTGCAATGTGATCAAAAAAATCTTTCTAAAAATTCCTCTAAATCTATGGAAGATATATGGATTCAAAAAGAACTTGATAAAGCATTGAATAGTTACACCACACATATTGAAAATTATAGATTTGATTTAGCAACTCAAGTTATTTATGAGTTTGTTTGGGAAAAATATTGTGATTGGTATATAGAATTCTGCAAAGTAAGGTTACAAAATAAATCCCTGTCCAAGATAGAAAAAAGTCAAATATTGACTTCACTGGTAAATACTCTTGAATCAATTCTAATTGCCTTGCACCCCATTATCCCTTTCGTTACAGAGGAAATATGGCAACAGCTTAAAAAATATCACAAGCTTAAAGTTAAAAGCATCTCATTAAGAAAATTTCCCAAGACTAAAGGTTCTAAGAAAAACTTTGACGATATTAATCTTATTAAATCTACGATAGTGGGGATAAGAAATTTTAGATCTGAGATGAAGTTGTCTCCAAAAATAGAAATTGAATTAATAATGGATAAAAGAAATAAAAATTTTAAAATTCTAGAAATCTATAAAGTATATTTAGAGCAATTGTGTGGAGTAAGTAATATAGCTTATGCCTCCAATCCCCCTCCCTCTTCAATTATTTTGGTTCCTGGAGATAAAATATTTATTCCCTTAAAAGGCTTGATTAACCCCAACTTAGAAATAACTAGAAATTCCGAGAGCTTAAACAAATTAAATAAGAGTTTGGTCTTATTACAAGATCAATTAGGAAATGAAAAGTTTTTAAATAATGCTCCAAAATTGTTAATTAAAGAAAGAAAAACTCAATTGAAGGAAATAAAAACTAAAATTTCTGAAACGAAAAAACATCTTAAAGTATTAAAAGAAGTATAATTTAATTATGTGGTTAAGAGGTGCTACAGCTGGAATCATAGTAAGCCTTTCAGCAGCAGGACTTTACAATTTTTTGTATCAAGAGGCTTTTCTCAGAATTTTCCTTTTTATTTTCTTCTCTACCTATATATCAAGCATGATTATAGTCTATGGAAGACAGATCAAATATAGACTGAGAAGAGAAAAAGGAACAATTAAATGGTTTGATCCAAGTAAAGGTTATGGATTCCTTGAAAGAGATAAAGGTGGAGATCTTTTTATCCACTTTGCTTCAGTCGACGTGAAAGATAGAAAAAATTTAAAAGAAAATACTAGGGTGAGTTATAAAGTTGTTTCGAGCATGAAAGGCCCACAAGCTAACGAAATTAAAATTATTTAATTTTTTTTTTCATATAAAATCTTTCTTTTTCTTGTTCAATCAAAGTTTTATAGACGATAAATCCGTATTTTTGGTAAAAAACTTTAGTGTTAATTCTTGAGGTTAAAATCAAAGAAGCATTATTAAATTTTTCACAAAAAATTTGGAAAATAAATTCCATTAAAATTTTTGAAACCCCCCTATTTCTGTGTTTTCTAGAAACAGAAAACCTTTGAAGAGATACGTTATTATTTGAATTTGGGTATAATCTTGAATAAGCGACTAACTCTCCATTTAAATAAATAGTTAAATGAAAACTATCTAAATCAATTTTTTCGTCGTCATAAACTTTATCGCCCTGACTTTCTGTTCGTAGGTTTTTAATTATTTCAAAATTTTCATTAGTAACATCTGAAAATTTTTCACACTTTTTAGTGTAAAGATCATTCATCAATCTTATTTTCTGATTTTTATGGGCAGGGATTTGGGCATTCAGAATGGATTTTGTCTAATTCTGTTAACACATCCTCTGATAACTTTGTTTTTTCACTTTCTATTGCTAATTTCAATTGAGGCATTGTTGTAGCTCCAATAATATTTGAGGTAACAAAATCTCTTGAATTTACAAATGCATTTGCCATAAGTGAAGGGTCTAAATTAGATTGCTTTGCCAAATTTACATATTTTTTTATAGCTGATTCAGCGCTTGGAGTCTCATATCTTTGACCCCTTCCAAATAATTTAGTTCTTGAGCCTTCTGGCAAATTTCCGTCTAAATATTTTCCAGATAAATAACCTTGAGCAAGAGGAGAATATGCAAGCAGTCCTACATCACTACGATGAAAAAATTCCGACATTCCTGTTTCATAATTTCTATTAAGAAGATTGTAAGCATTTTGAACAGACTGGACCCTAGGAAAAGATTTTTTGTCAGAAATATTCAAGAATTCTGATAATCCCCATGGAGTTTCATTTGATAATCCAATGTGTCTCACCTTTCCTGTAGCGACTATTTGGTTCAAAACTTCCAAAGTTTCTTCTATAGGAATTGATTCAAGATCATAATGTTTATATAAACCGAGACCGCCTCCGAAAATATTTAGCGCTCTATCAGGCCAATGCAATTGATACAAATCAATATAATCAGTTTGTAGTCTTTTTAAACTTCCTTCAATCGCTTCTTCAATATTTTTTTTATTTAATCTCGTTTCTCCTCCCCTAAACCATTTCATTCCGCTTCTTCCAGCTACTTTAGTTGCAAGGATGATATCTTTTCTTAAACCACTTTTTTTGAACCAATTCCCAATTATTTTTTCTGTGCTTCCTTGTGTTTCCGCCATAGGCGGTATGGAATAAAGTTCAGCTGTATCGAAAAAATTTATACCTTGATCTACAGCATAATCCATTTGCTCAAAGCCCTCTTCTTCTGTATTTTGTTGCCCCCATGTCATAGTGCCAAGGCAAATTAAACTAACATCAATATCAGTATTACCTAATTTTCTAAATTCCATTTTTTTACCCCCTATCGAAACTAATTATTTTTCTTAAAAAGAAAATTGAAAATCTTGAGATGCTCGCAAAAGATGACAAATGCATATGTTTTGTGAAGATAAGTCCGTCTTCTCTCCCATCAGACAATCTATAATAATTTTTCCTTTTGCCAACATGGCTATAATTATTTTTTTTATAAAAATTTATAGCGCCTATATTACTATTTCTAACCTCTAAAAATATATCTGAAACACCCTTTTTGTTTAATTCTCTTTCTGATTCTTCTAGGAGAACTTGTCCCAATCCTTTAGATCTATGATCAGGATGTATAGATATATTTAAAAGATGAGATTCCGTAAAGTTAACTGTAGAGATACAAAATCCAACTAAAAGGTTGTCTCTTAAGATAACAATATTTTGATAACTTGAGTTTATGCAATCAATAAAACTGCCTATAGACCAAGGTGTTGGATTAGAAAGTGTTTCTATTTCCATAACTTTGTCTAAATCTTTAAATTCTAAAGATCTAAATTTAATTTTTCTTTTTCCAGGCATTTTTTCTTTTTTTTGAGTTTGAAATAAAATCATCTAGCCCATGTGGTTTAATAATTTTTTTTTTCTGTGAAAAAATTTAGAATTTCGACTGAATCTTTTTCTTGAAAATTGAGTCCAAAAGCCATGGATAAAGAAAATAAAAAAGATATTTCTTCTGGGCTAAAGTTTTTAACTTTTATTTTTACAACTTTATTTTTTTTAAATTCGAAACCACTTTTTAATTTCCATTTATTAAAACTTAATTCCTCTAAGATATACTCACCAAATTTCATTTAATTAATCCTATATAATATTCTAATCCAAAACAAAAAATAAAATTGAAAGAAATTATTAATAGTTCAGCTTCGAAATATTCTGCTTTTAAAAAAGTAAAATTAAAAAAAAGGAAATGGCCTGAGAACCAAATCATAAACCCTCCAATTTGGTGTAGCGTAGATCTCAGAGATGGAAATCAAGCATTAATCGAACCTATGGGTATTGAAAAAAAAGTTAGGTTTTTTTCAATGCTTGTAGAATTAGGTTTTAAACAAATAGAAATAGGCTTTCCTTCAGCATCAGATACTGAATTTAATTTTGTACAAGAACTGGTTAGTAAAAGATTAATACCGGATGATGTTCAAGTTCAAGTGCTTACACAAGCAAGAGAACATCTTATAAAAAGAACTTTTGAATCTGTAGCTGATTGTAAAAATGTAATTATTCATCTTTATAATTCAACCTCAACTCTTCAAAGAAAAGTTGTTTTTAATAAAGATAAAAAAGGTATAACTAAAATTGCTACGGATGGGGCTGTATTAGTTAAAAATCTTTCTTCTCAAATGAAAAATGTTAATTGGCAGTTTCAATATAGCCCAGAAAGCTTCACAGGAACTGAATTAGAA
>MDSZ01135180.1_pt1 | contig 15492 bp, 19 predicted proteins | sample 811201 | NCBI WGS metagenome assembly MDSZ01 (sample SAMN05326647, study PRJNA326480) | marine metagenome | isolation source: seawater | place: Indian Ocean: North | collected 2010
AACAGACAAAGCTGGGGAAACAATCACTGTAGATAAAAAATTTGTTCAAGATAATTTAGGTAATCTAGTAAAAGATACTGATCTTTCAAAATTTATTTTATAAGTTTTTCAACTTAATAAGTATTGCTCCTTCGCCTCCATCTAAAATAGAGGCCTCTTCTATCGATTTTATAACTTTACTTAATTCTTGATCTGACTTTATAAATTCTGGCACTGAAAATTTTAATTTTCCGAAATCTTTTGAGACGAAAACATCATTATTATTAGTAGAGTGAATTCCTTTTCCAGTAATAATTAATATTTCTTTAAATTTATTTTTTATACAAGATTTTATTATTTCTCTTACTTTTTTATTTGCACCTTCTAATGTAAATCCGTGTAAATCAAATTTAAATCTATTTTTACTAATATTTTTTTTAAATTTATTCTCATCTTTATCGTAAATATCAGAGGGATCTTTTATATAATCTTCCCAGGTTTTTTTATTTTCCTGTGAAAGATCTTTTTTTTTACTCACTGGCTGATAATTTCAGACAAATACCAATTAGGGCTTTTATTATTAATGTTTTTAGTAAATTTCCAACTATCCGTAACAAATTTAATTTTATCTGGATTTCCTTCGATAATTTTATTTTCCTTATCTCTTTTTACTGAAATCACTTCTGCCACAAATTTTACGGTTGCAAATAAATTATCTTTTATTTTTTCGTATTTTTCTACTGATGACTCTTTTACACCAATAAACGTAAATTCAGATTTTATATTCTCTTTGTTTCTTGTTTTGATAGCCTCAGAAAAATTTGAAAACATGTTTGGTGAAAGTAAAGCTTTAAGTTTTATAAGCTCACCATTTGCAAAAGAAGTAAGAATACTTTCATAAGCTATTTCTGCTCCTCTTAAAAATTCTTTTTTGTCCCTACCTTCTAAAATCTCTAAATTCTTTTTAGCTGGTTCAGCATCTTGCTTAGGCATGCTAAATTCTTTTTCAGCAAAGCTAGGGTAAACTTTTGACTCGTGTCCAGTTTTTCTTCCAAGAATACTTCTTAATCGCAAAATTATAAATCCAGCGATCATTCCCAGTAAAATTATATCTAAATACCCAAAACTATTATTCATAATTTGATAAATATACATGAATAATATAATTTTGTACCTGACAAATGAACACATTTTTCTTAATTTTTATTGGTTTACCAGCGCTAGAGATATTTTTAATGATCAAAATTGGTGGGGAAATTGGTGCTCTTAATACTGTAGGGCTTATTTTTCTTACAGCAATTGTAGGGGTTTATTTTGCAAGGGTTCAAGGCATCATGACTTTACGCTCAGGAATAATAAATTTATATCAAAATAAAACTCCTGTTTACGAGTTAATATCTGGAGCAACTATAGCTTTTTCTGCTTTACTATTAATTATTCCCGGTTTCTTCACAGATTTAATCGGTTTTCTTTTATTAATTCCAATTACTAGAAAAATAATATTTAGATATGCATTTAAGAGAGGGCCAACCGATAAGACTAAAAAAGATAATAAGACTATCGATGGAGAAATTATAAATAAAGATAAAAATGAACTATAAAATCATTGGACAATATATAAAAGATCTTCAATTTAGCATACCAAATCCTAAAACTTTCTTTTTACTTTCTAAAGATATTGAAAATTATAAAATCAATATTGATATCAAAAGTAATCAAATAAAAGAAAATATAATTGAAGTTCTAACTTCACTAAATTTAACGCCAGTTAAAAAAGATCTAAATAAAATTAACACAAGAGTTGTCTATGCAACTATTATCGAGCTATCAAATAATAAAATCGACAAAAAAGAAATTGAAGAAATTATTTTGATAGACGTTCCCTCTAAAATTTATAGTCAACTTAGAGAAATATTTGTAAATTTATTTGAAAAATCAGGTTTTAAAGATATTAAAATAAGTGAAAATATTAATTTTAAAGAATTACATAAAATGAGAAAAATTCAGTAATAATTCTTTTTAACTTCCTTTTTTAAAAATTCTTTGTGTAATTTTAATTCTAATTCATTAATGGGTATAACTTTTTTATTATAGTTATTATTTTTTAAGACATTTTTCTCAATATTATTAGACAAATTAAATTTCGGTTCTTTAACATCAAGAAGATTAATGTAAACCTCTCTTAATAACTCACAATCCAGCAAAGCATTGTGTTTTGTTCTTCTGGAGAGATCAATGTTAAATCTTTTACAAAGTGAGTCTAGAGAATTAGAGGTTCCAGGGTATTTATTTCTGGCTATTTCAAGTGAGTCTACCACAAATTCTTTTTCGACAATTTCTTTATTTATCAAACTTAACTCACCATTTAAAAAACCTAAATCAAAAGAAGCATTATGAATGATAATTTTTTTGTTTTTTATGAAATTAAGAAAAGCATCAGCTACTTCACTAAATACTTCTTTGTTTGCCAAAAATTCACTTGAAAAGCCATGTACCTTAAATGCTTCTTCTGGCATTTCCCTTTTAGGATTTATTAATTTATGAAAAACTTTACCAGTTGGAACTAAATCCTTGGTCTCGATACAGGCAATTTCAACAATTTTATGGCCATCCTTAAAAGAAAGACCAGTTGTTTCGGTATCTAAAAAAACCTCATTCATAATTTACGTAGTATATCTGATAATTTTTTCTTAAGAAACTTAATATTTTTTTCATTAACAACTACGTAATTTGAAAATCTTATTTTTGTTTTTTCATTTAATTGTTTATTATTTAGAATCTCAAATAGCCTTTTATCTCCTCCTTTTAATTTAAATCTATTTAGTCTAATTTTTTTTTTTGCTTTAATAAAAATTATAATGTCATAGTTCTTCATTTGTTTGCTTTCTATTAACAAGGGAATTTCAAAAAAAATTAATTTTTTTTTATCATTTTTTCTAATAAACTTTTTGATTTCATTTCTGACTATTGGATGAATTATGTTCTCAAGTTTCTGCAAATTTGATTTTTTTGTTATTATTAATTTTATTAGGTTCTTCTTTAATTGACTGCTATTTTTAATTTTAAATTTTTTTGAAATTAAAACTTTAAAACTTTTTCTTAAATATAATTTTCTTATAAAATCATCTGCACTAAAAAGTGGACCTTTCCCTTTAGATATAATTTTGCTGGCTGTTGTTTTCCCTGATGCTAGTGAGCCAGTTATAGCGATTTTTTTCATTTTAGTTTGGATAACAGTAATTCGATAAGTGTTTGGTCAATCTCAGGGTTTATTTTATTCCACAAATAAAATGCTTTTTGACCCTGATAGATAAACATATCAAGTCCATTAAAAACTCTGCAATCTTTTTCTTTTAAATTTTTGAGTGTTTTTGTTTCAAGTGGATTATAAATAGTATCTATAAAAACTACATTTTTACCATCTGTTTCAAAATTAAATTTAAAATCTTCACCATTTTTTAAACCTAGGCTTGTGGCGTTAATAATAATATCGTGATTTTTAATTTCTTGCCTGAGGTTTGCCCATTCAATAATTTTTAAATTATTAAACCTTTTTTTGAGGAAAATACATTTTTCTATTGTTCGATTCACTATAGAAACTTTTTGAACACCACATTTGATTAAAGATAGTATGACAGAAGGCGCAACCCCTCCTGCACCAATTACAAGTGCTCTCTTTTTTGATGAATTGTCTATCTCTTTTAAGTAGGCGGCCTGTAGTCCATAAACATCCGTATTTTCACCGACAACTATTCCTTTTTTATTCAAATAAAGTGTGTTCACAGAATTTGTTGCTTCTGCATCATTTACGAGAACATCTAAATGAGGAACAATTTTTTGTTTATAAGGTAACGTAACATTAACACCAACTAAATCTTTATTTTTTAATTTTTTGATTATTTTAGATAAATTATTTTCCGTTACATCTAATAAAGTATATTTCGCATCGATTTTATACTTTTTAAACCAATAGTTATGTAAAATTGGCGACAAAGAATGTTTTATCGGATTGCCTATTATGCCAAATTTTTTTGTCATTTTTTATAATTACTTAAATAATTTTTAATATCATCAATTGGTAAGCCCATTATAGAGTTACGATCACCTTTTATGTACTCAAATAATTTTAAACCTTCTGCCTCGACTTGATAAACTCCATAAGCTAATAGTGTTTCAGTTTTTATCTTTTTTAAATAATCTAAAATATTTTCATCTGATAGATTTTTCATTTTCAATTCTGAGGCATCAGTATGGTTCCATACCATGGCGCCATTTTGTGATATACAAACTGAGCTTATCAAATAATGTTTAGAATTATTCAATTTTTTTAATATCTCGAAAGCCTCTTCTCTAGACTTAGGTTTATTGATTAATTCATTATTTAAAGAAATTACACTGTCAGCACCTAAAACTAGTATGTCAGGATATTTGTTGCTAACTTTAATTGATTTTATCTCGGCTAGATTTTTAGAAATAGTGGATGGATCAGCCCCCTGTGCTAGCAAAGAAGCTTTAATATCCTCTTCATCAACATTGGATACCACTACTTCACATCTAATATCATGCTGGTCTAGAATCTGTTTTCTCACACCGCTTTTTGAAGCTAAAATAATTTTCATTTATTTTTTTTTATTTCTATAATTTTTAAGATTGATGCAGCTGTTTCTTCAACCGACTTTCTTGTAACATCAATGGTAGGCCAATTATTTTTTTTAAAAAGAATTTTTGAATCCTCAACCTCTTTTTGAATCAAATCTAAATCAGTGTAATCTTTTAATTTATGATCTTTCATAATAGCAACTCTGTTACGTCTAATATCTGCGAGTCTCTCAGGATCAGCTATTAAGCCAACAATACAAGCTTTTGATTTAGTTAAATTGTTGGGTATTTTTTGTTCTAAAACAAGAGGGATGTTAATTGTTTTGTAACCTCTATTAGCCAAGTAGATAGATGTAGGTGTTTTGCTAGTTCTGCTAACTCCTAACAAAATAACATCAGCTTTATTTATGTCATCAACTTTTTTCCCATCATCGTGGGACATTGTAAATTGAATAGCTTCGATCCTTCTATAATAATCATCATCTAACACATGTTGGGCGCTAGGTTTATGTATTGCTTTCTGGTTTAAAAGTTTTGAAAAGCTTAGAATTAAATTTCCCAAAATACCAAAACATGGGACTTCATTGATTTCACTTTGATGCGAAATATATTTTGCAAGTTTTGTCTCAACTATGGTGTATAAAATTAAAGCGTTTTTGGCTTCGACACATTCTTTAATGATTTTATTTATTTGTTGTTCAGTTCTCACAAACGCAAACTCTTTCTTTTCATATTCAAAATTTGCAAATTGCGATTTTAAGGACAAAAATATTCTATCTAGAGTTTCACCAGTAGAGTCGGACACAAGATATACATTGTATTTTTCGTTCATATTATTGTTAATAAAATATTAATAATCAAAACTTTTTCATTTTTTTTATATTTTGTGAAAAAAAATTAACATTAATCAACATTATTTAAACATTTTATTCAGTGTTAGTAATAATGTTTTACTAGTGTTTATAACAATAATAAAGTCACTAAATTGCGAGTTTTTTAAAATAGTTGTTAATTCCTTGATGTATAAAATATGTATAAAAAGTTATATAACAATTCAACAGGCCCTAATAGCTAAACAACTTATAATAAATAATATTATTAAATATGAATACTCTTGAAAACATATTAGTAAAAAAAAAATCTTGTAAATCAGTTTGGTTTATGAGACAAGCAGGTAGATACTTACCTGAATTTCGTAAAATACGTTCAAAAAATCAAAACTTTATTCAACTTTGTTTAAATAGCAAGTTAAGTTCAGAAATAACTTTACAACCAATTAAAAGATTTAATTTGGACTCAGCAATTATATTTTCAGATATTCTAATGACACCTTATGCTTTAGGTCAAGAAGTTGAACTTACAAAAGAGATGGGACCTAAATTAAGTGATTTTAATTTAGAAAATTTTTTAGATATAGATGAAAATACTTTTTCTAGAAAACTAAATCCAATCTATAATGCTATTGAATTAACAAGAGATAAGTTAGATAAAAAAAAATCTTTAATAGCTTTTATTGGCGCTCCTTGGACCTTACTAGTGTATATGTTTAATTTAAAAATTAACAAAAATGAAATAAATTTAAAAAATTTAACTAATGTTAATATTGACGTAGTTTTGGAGAAATTAATTAATTTTTCATGCCTTCACATAGAAAACCAGATAAAAGCAGGAGCAAACGTTGTACAAATTTTTGATTCTTGGGCTGGGCTTGTTGAGAATAAGAATTTTGGAAAATTTTGTTTAATCCCTAATACAAAAATAACTGAGTTTTGTAAGAAAAAAAAAATACCAAATATTTCTTTTCCTAGAGGTATAAAAGAAAATTACAAAATATTTAATCAAACTGTAAAACCAGACGGAATTAATATAGACTATGAAGTTGACCCTCTTTGGGCGAAAAAAGAGTTGAGTAATGTAGTTATTCAAGGAGGTTTAGATCCAAAATATTTACTTAGATCAGATGATGAGTTATTCAAAGCAGCGACGAAATACATTAAAACATTTAAAGATTCACCCTATGTTTTCAACTTAGGTCATGGTTTACTTCCGGAAACAGATCCTGATAAACTAAATAAACTAATAAATTTTTACAGGAACTTTAATGAATAAAGATCATCCCACTATAAAATTTGGAAAGACAGGAATATTATTAATTAATCTAGGCACACCGGACAGTACAGGTTGGTGGGATATTAGAAAGTATTTAAAAGAATTTTTATCAGACAGACGAGTAATCGAGGTAAACCCCATTGTATGGCAAATAATTTTAAATCTTTTCATTTTAACCTTTAGACCATCTAAGACAGCTCACGCTTATAAAAAAATCTGGAGACAAGAAAATAACGAGTCCCCCTTATTATATTTTACAAGAAGCCAATCTAAAAAACTCAATGAAAAAATTGGAGGTGAAAAAATACTTGTTGATTTTGCCATGAGATATGGGAATCCAAGTATAAACTCGAAATTAATTAATCTTAAAAATGAGGGTTGTGAAAATATAATAGTTTTACCGTTATACCCTCAATATGCTGCAGCTACTACAGCAACCGTATGTGATGAGGTATACAGAACGTTAATGAAGATGAGGTGGCAGCCTAGCTTACAAATCATACCTCACTATGAAAGTGAACCACTGTATATAGATGCGCTTGTAAGAAGTATAAAAGATAAACTTAAAAATATTGACTGGAAACCAGATTTAATTATTTCATCCTATCACGGTATTCCAAAATCATATTTTGATAAAGGGGACCCCTATCATTGCTATTGTCAAAAAACTACGAGGCTAATTAAAGAAAAATTTAATGAAATAGAAATTAAAACAACCTTTCAATCAAGGTTTGGACCTCAAGAGTGGCTAACTCCTTACACGGACAAAACAATGGAAAGTTTACCAAAACAAGGTGTTAATAATTTATTAGTTATTTGTCCTGGTTTTTCGTCGGACTGTGTTGAAACCTTGGAGGAAATTAACATTCAAGGAAGGGAGAGTTTTTTGAACAATGGAGGAAAAAATTTTGATCTTATACCTTGTTTAAACGATAATCCAGATCACATAGAACTTTTCGAAAAACTAGTTGCTAAATATTTATAGTATGAATTTATATTTACTTTTTAAGTCCCTTCATTTAATCGCAGTAATTTCTTGGATGGCAGGTCTTCTCTATTTACCAAGAATATTTGTATATCATTCAGAGGCCGAACATGACTCACAAAAAATGATATTTAAAACAATGGAAAGAAAACTTTATAACTACATAATGATGCCAGCAATGCTTCTTTCATGGCTTTTTGGAATACTGCTAATTCATAGCCTTGGATTCTCAGTATTTAGCGAACTTTGGATGCAAATAAAATTAACATCCGTGATTTTACTAACCTGCTATCATTATACTTTAGGGAAATATTTAAACGATTTTGCACTAGATAATAATCAAAAAAGTTCAAAATTTTTCAGGATTTATAATGAAATTCCAACAATTATCCTAATTGTAGTCGTATTTGCTACAATATTTAAACCCTTATAATTAGGGGGTTGAATTTTTTATAAAAAGACATATATTTTTAGAACATTCCTTAAAACAAAATCAATTACATGAATTTACAAGAATTAAAGCAAAAAAACCCTGCAGAGCTTATAAGTGAAGCTGAAAAACTTGGCATCGAGAACCCAAGCACACTTAGAAAGCAAGAAATTCTTTTTGCTATCTTAAAAAAATTAGCTGAAAAGAACGAACAAATTACAGCAACTGGAGTTTTAGAGGTTTTGCAAGACGGATTTGGTTTTCTAAGAGCCATAGAGTCAAACTATCTTCCAGGACCAGATGACATCTATGTGAGCCCAAGTCAAATTAGAAGATTCGGATTACGAACTGGGGACTCAGTTGAGGGTGAAATAAGAGGTCCTAAAGATGCAGAGAGATATTTTGCACTTTTAAAGGTAAATAAAATTAATTTTGACAATCCTGATAAAGTAAAGAATAAGATTGCTTTTGACAATTTAACTCCACTTTATCCTAATGAGAGAATTAAGCTGGAAGTTGAAATTAATAAAGTAGAAAAAAAACCTGACAACACTGCACGATTAATTGATTTAGTTAGTCCAATAGGAAAAGGGCAGAGATCTTTAATTGTTTCTCCACCTAGAGCAGGAAAAACGATAATTCTTCAAAATATTGCACAATCAATTACTGCTAATCATCCTGAGTGTTACTTAATGGTGCTTTTGATCGATGAAAGGCCAGAAGAAGTTACTGATATGCAAAGATCTGTTAAAGGTGAGGTTGTTGCTTCGACTTTCGATGAACCTGCATCTAGACACGTGGCTGTAGCAGAGATGGTAATTGAAAAAGCAAAAAGATTAGTCGAGCATAAAAAAGATGTCGTCATTTTATTAGACTCTATAACTAGATTAGGCAGAGCATATAACGCTGTAATTCCAAGTTCAGGAAAGGTTTTAACTGGTGGTGTTGACGCAAATGCACTTCAAAGACCAAAACGATTTTTTGGAGCCGCAAGAAATGTTGAAGAAGGCGGATCTTTAACCATTATTTCTACAGCTCTAATCGATACTGGAAGCAGAATGGATGAAGTAATTTTTGAAGAATTCAAGGGAACTGGAAACTCAGAACTTATTCTCGACAGAAAGGTTGCAGATAAGAGAATTTATCCAGCTCTAGACATAACGAGGTCTGGAACTAGAAGAGAAGAATTATTATTTGAAAAAGATGAATTATCTAAAATGAATGTACTGAGAAGAATAATCAGCCCAATGGGAACAATGGATGGTATTGAGTTTTTGATTTCTAAATTAAAAAATACAAAGAATAATTCAGACTTTTTTGACTCGATGAACAAGTCTGCTAACTAAACAGCTATTGAACAGTTTCATTATTAAAATTGACCTCGTGCAAATAAAAATTAATAATATTTTCCAAATTTTGAATTTTATCCTTCATAGTTAAAGACTCCAAAAGTTTCTGTTTTTCTTCGTTAGTAACTGGTGAAATCATAGATAAAGTATTGATTTTTTGTGCTTCGTCGAGCTTATCGAACTCCCTCCAATTTAGCAGAAGCCCATTTTTTTTAAAAAAGATTTTAGCCATCTCCATAAGATTGTCTGAACTATGGCTATTTGAATTATTAAGTAAATCTAATTCAAAATTTGCATAATCAACTTTAAATTCTCTATACAATTTTTTGTTGTTGATCTCCTCTAAAATTTTAAATCTTGTAATACCTGTAAGATTAATTAAGACTCTACCATCCTCACTTTTTTGAAAATCACTTATTTTACCTAAACAACCTACTTTATATACTTCATTCTTGCCTTTCTGCGATTGCACCATGCCCATTAGCTTAGAGTTTTCATAAGCATCATTAACAAGATCCAAGTACCTTTGTTCAAAAATATTTAATGGTAAGTTTGTTTTAGGAAAGTAAATAACTCCACTCAAAGGAAAAACAGGAATGATTTCAGGAAATTTTTTCATATAACTATTATAATAATTTTTTTTACTCTGTATAGATATAATCTTTAAATCTATTTTTATTATTTAATAAAAATTTTGGAAAAGTTTCATCTATTTTGAGAACTTTATAATTATAACCTCTACCAAATAAATCCTCTTTTTTTTTGATTTTTTCCTTTATAAGATCATAATTTTTAAATTTAGGATCATTATATTGTTGTTCAGCATAAGAATTTAATTTTTTGTATATACCTTCAACTGATTTAACAGAACTAAAATGCCAACCTCCATTATTTATAAAAATATCAAACTTTGGTTTATAAAATTTATAAAAAGGTCTTTTTATTGCTTTTATTTCTCTTAACCATTGAGGACTTCTTAAATCTTTCTTTTTACAAATTCTTGTCCCGTACCAATTTGGCTTATCACTATTAATTAAATTCAGTTTATAAAGAAAATTTTTCTGTACAAAGCATCCAAGTTTACCTTTATTTATAAATTCTCCAAACATGACTGGATTAGGTATTTCGTCCAAATCTGAAATCATGATTAAGTCTTCTAGATCACAATCTTGATAGCCTCTTGCAAGCGCATCTCTTTGTAAATTCTCTCGTCTCCAAGATGGCCCCCAGTTTTTTTTGTAAAATTGGTTATGAGTTGGAAGATCTTTTACAAAAATATAATGTATTTTATCCTTAAATTTTAAAAACTTATTAACATTAAATTTAGGTTCCTTAAGATTTCCAGCATGGTCTATATTGGCTTCTACAATAACAAACTTATCTACATGTTTAAATAAAGTCTCAAGTCTAATTTCTAATAAGTGATCTTCGTCAAAATACATAAAACAATCTATGATTTTCATTTAAAAAACTCTCCTAAAAAAGTAACTTATTTTACATTTTTTTATAAATTCATAATTATTTAATTTTAAATATGAATATATTTTTTCTTTATCTCTACAATTTTCTAATATTTCTATGCAAATTAAGTCTGGTTTATGTTTCTGAAGATTGATTGTTTTTAAAACATCATAATCGTGGCCTTCCAAATCTATATTTAAAAAATCAAATTTATGATCAATTAACTCATCAAACGTAGATGTTTTCATTATTTTTTCTTTTTTTAAAACTTTTTTAAGATCTTCGGATAATATTAAGGAATTTACAGCACTGAAATTGTGTTCATAATAAACTTTTTTTTCAATATTTCTCTCTGCACTTATAAGCGCACATTTGTTTGTATCCCTTTCCCTTACAATATTAAACATATCTATTGAAGATGAGTTTAAATCCACGTTAGTACCGCTCCATCCCTTTTTGTATAATAAATACGTATTGTTAAATTTCATGGGATGGTAAGCGCCTAAGTCCACAAACTTCCCAGTACTTCTGTTTTTAAAAAAATCTAATAGAAACAAATCTTCTTGAAATTGGGAATAGCTTCTTTTTTTGTATAGAAATTTATATCTTACGTACAAATGATAGTATAAATATAATTTATATAAAAGTGTTCCTCGTTTAAGTTTTTCTTTAATCATTATCTTTTTAAAAACAGGTTATTTGATTAAGCAAAATTAATATTGCTTGTTTTTAAAAATTTGTCTAGTTATAATCGATTTATGCGGGCATAGCTCAGTGGTAGAGCGTCTCGTTGCCAACGAGAAGGTCGAGGGTTCAAGTCCCTTTGCCCGCTCCATTTAAAATGAGTGATTTAGCTAATAAAAAATGTATTCCATGTGAGGGCAATATAGCTCCATTTGATAAAAGTGAAATTCATAAATTCCTTAAGAAGGTTGATGGGTGGGATGTTAAAAGTGATGAAGCTAAAAGTTTTTATTTAATAAAAAAATTTTCGTTTAAGAATTTCAAAGAAAGTCAAAATTTTGTAAATAAGGTAGGGGAGATAGCCGAGAAAGAAAACCATCATCCAGATATCTCTTTCGGCTGGGGGTACTGTGAAGTTAAAATCTTTACACATGCAATCAAAGGCTTGGCAGAAAGTGATTTTATACTTGCTGCTAAAATTGATAAAGTTTAGTTAATGATTGAAGTGTCTTAAATCTGTAAAAAGCATTTTCACTTTCGCTTCATTGGCAGCATTTATTACCTCTTGATCTCTAATTGATCCACCTGGTTGAATAATTATTTTCACACCGGCATTGATAAGAGTTTTTACTCCATCAGCAAATGGAAAAAAGGCATCTGATGCAGCAACAGAATTTTGTATTTTTCTTGGCTGAAACTGTTTGGCTTTTTGAATTGCTATTTTACAACTATCAAGTCTACTTGGTTGTCCAGCACCAATACCTATTGTAGAAAAATTATTACACAAAACTATAGCATTAGATTTTACATATTTACTTATTTTAAAAGCAAATTCTATTTCAGCCATTTCTTTTTTATTTGGCTTTAATTTAGTAACACATTTCAATTTTTTATTATCTATAATAATATTATTTTTATTTTGAATTAAAAAAGAACCGTCAAGAAATTTAATTGATGAAATATTTTTGGCCTTATATTTAGATATATCTATAATTCTTATATTTTTCTTTTTTTTTAAAATTTTCAGGGACTCTTTATCAAACCCTTTGGCTAATATAGCTTCGACATAATATTTTGTTATTTCAAATGCAACACGCTTGTTCATTCTAAAATTACAAGCTATTACACTCCCAAACGCACTTATCGGGTCACTAGCATATGCATTTTTAAATGAGTCAAAAGGATTTTTATTCTCAGATACACCACACGGATTGGCATGTTTAATTATTACAGTGCCAGATTTTTTTTTAATTGTATCTAAAATTTCTAAGGAAGCGAACATATCGCTATAATTATTAAAGCTTAGTTCTTTACCATGTAATTGTGTAAATCCAAGTTGCTTGTCATCATAATCGTTAACATAAATAGAACTTTCTTGATGAGGGTTTTCACCATATCGAAGCTTTTTCAATTTTCTGCCAAAAATTGTTTTTCTCTCTGGGAATTTGATATTTAATTTTTTATTGAACCAGTTGGCTATCATTGCATCATAATAAGCAGTCAAGCCAAATGCTTTGGACGACATCAATTCTCTAAAATTTAATGTTGTTTTACCTTTATTTTTTTCTAATTCTTGAACTAAACTAGAGTAGTCATTCTTATTTGTAATTATAGTGACATTTTTAAAGTTCTTAGCTGCTGCCCTTACCATTGTAGGGCCCCCAATATCTATATTTTCAATAATATTTTTAAAGTTTTTGGAATTTAAAACCACTTTTTGAAAGGGGTAAAAATTAACTATTATTAAATCAATAGAGGGAAATTTTTGTTTGGACATTTCATTCTTATGAGACTTATTTTGTCTATCGTGTAATATGCCTGCATGTATTTTTGGGTGGAGTGTTTTTACTCTTCCATCTAGCATTTCTTTGAATCCCGTGTATCTAGATATTTCAGTACACTTATAACCAAGTTTGAGAATAGATTTATAAGTGCCGCCGGAACTAATAATATTGATATTATATTTTTTAAGAATTTTTAATATTGAAATTATATTACTTTTATCAGAAACAGACACTAAAGCATTTTTAATTTTCAAATTCATTTTAAATTTTTTTCTTTATTTCCCAATTAAATGATTTATTTTTATTAACTAAATTACCAGTAATAGTTATACAAGTATTATCTAATATCTTTTTTTTACCTAAGAAAATACTTTTTTCTATTTCTAACTTTTCGTCTTTGATTGTAAAAATTAGCGATTTATTCTTTGATATCTGTATTAAAGCACTATTTCCACTAATAGTTTTCACTGCGGTAAGTCCGGGATCAAGATGAAATCTAAATACATAATTTATCGGTTTTCCATCACTTTTTTTAAGAATATGGTCTATACCACTTAACATATTGTTTTCCTTGTCCAAATATATTTCTCTTTTATGCAAACAATTAAAGTCTCTTTCGTATCCATTATGTACTATTGAGCAACCAGTAAACTTTTCATCATCTCTAATATTTAATTCAGTTGTTTTAAATGTATTTTTAATTGAGTTTCCAAATATTCTATTTACCAGCTTGTTTCTCTCAAATTTAGTTATAGCTGTATCATTTATAGTTAATGTTGATTGACTAGCAGTTAATCTACTAATTAGTTCGGCTTTATTAGATATATTATTTCCAAAACCACAATTAGTAATTATCTTAGTTCCGTCTATAAAATATTCAAAAGAGAGTGGTCCAGATTGATAATTTTTTGAAAATTTTTTGCCTGGGGGTCCCCCAACATCAAAATAAAAAACTTGATTTTTTGATTTAGCACGAAATATTCCTCCCGTGATATTTTTTTTCCTTAACTTGAAATCTTTAAAATATCTTTCAATGGGGTTTAGATCACTTTCTGATCCGCCATTAAATAGTGGAATTTTATTTTCAGGTGTTTTAATAAAATTTATACATGATAAATTTTTATTCAATATACTCTCTAAAAATTCTGGGACATACTGCTGAGCATCCTTAATACATTCATTACAAAGCAATAGATGTTTTGTTAGAAAAATTAAATCATTAGGATTTCTTGTTAGGGGAAATCCATCTTCATCAAAGTATGATTTGACCAATTTTTCAAGATCTTTCATACTATTTTTGAAATTATCTTCATACTCTTTAAAAACTAAACCAGAAAGAATTAAAGCAGTAAGGATTTCAGTTCTTTTAAGATAATCCTTTTCAAAACTAATATTATTTTTTAAATGATTGCATTGAGCGATTATATTTTGAAAGAAATTTTTCTTAAATTCAAAAGTTCCGTTGTTAATTATGATATCTATGTTTAATATCCAACTAATTATTCGTGAACTTAAAGTTGAACTCTCCCATATTTTTCTTTTGAATTTAGAATATTTTAACATCCATAAATAAATTATTTTTTGAATATTTTTTCCATCCATTTTTCTATCAATTAAATTTAACCACAGAAAATTGTGCTGCTCTTTAAGTTTAATATTTTTCTTCTCTAACCAAAAATCATTCGGATTAATCTCGTTTATTTTAAATGTTTCCTTTTTAAAAGGTGAAATAATTGATAACAGAAAAGGATTTGGACTAAAGTATACCTGAACAGGCAATCGAGAATTTAGTGAATTGTTGTAAAAATTGGTTGAAAAATAAATTTTTTTTAAAAATTTAATGAATGTGATCTGGATAGCTACTATATAAAAATAGGCACCTTTTAAGCCAAACATTAATTAATTATTTCTTAGTAGTTCTATATTTTTTTTTAGATCACCTTGGTTTTCTTTGAATACAGTTGATCCTGAAACAAGAATATTGGCCCCAGCTTCCTTAGCTTTAGAGCAATTGTCAAAATTTATTCCGCCATCTATTTCAATGTCAGCTTTCAAGTTTTTCTCTTTTAAAATTTTTTTTATAGCTTTTGTTTTTTCTAGAACCTCAGGCAT
>MDSZ01138159.1_pt1 | contig 15492 bp, 15 predicted proteins | sample 811201 | NCBI WGS metagenome assembly MDSZ01 (sample SAMN05326647, study PRJNA326480) | marine metagenome | isolation source: seawater | place: Indian Ocean: North | collected 2010
ATTTTGGACCGTGGCAATTCCCAGAGAAACTTATTCCATTGGTTATATTAAAGGCCATCTCAGGAGAACCAATCCCAATTTATGGAAAGGGACAAAACGTTAGGGATTGGTTATTTGTGGAGGATCATATTACTGCGATAATTCTCGTAGCACGAAAGGGATCTGTTGGTAATAATTATTGTATTGGTGGTTTTGGAGAAAGAACTAATATTGAGGTAGTTAAAGAGATTTGCGATCTTTTAGACAAAATAAAGCCAAAAAGTTTTCCTTATGAAACTCTTATTAATTTCGTAAAAGATAGACCAGGGCATGATCTTAGGTATGCTATAAATCCATCTAAAGTAATATCAGAGTTGGGTTGGAAACCAAAATATCAATTTAATCAAGCATTAAAATTGACTGTTATTTGGTATCTTAATAATATTGATTGGTGCAAAAAAGTATGTAAAAATACATCCTATAAGGGTGAAAGGTTAGGAAATTATTAATTTCTCTTTTTATATTTCGGAAGCTTTTTATGAATGCATTATCTGATTGTTTAAAAGAAGAAGCAGCTGCTATATTGTCAGCAGAAAAAAGATTAGACTCAAAAGAAGTAGAGAATTGTTTAAGACTCCTTGATCAAAGTTTTCTTAACAAGTCAAAATTAATTTTATCTGGAGTAGGTAAAAGCGGGATTGTTGCAAGAAAAATTGCTGCTACTTTCTCCTCAATTGGTTTAATAGCTATATATTTAAATCCTCTAGATGCATTACATGGAGATATAGGAATTGTTGGTGATCAGGATGTAACCATATTGTTATCTAATAGTGGGGAGACTGATGAAATTATAGAAATTATTCCACACTTAAAAAAAAGAGGATCCAGCTTAATAGCTCTTGTTGGTAATATAAATTCAACTATAGCTAAACAATGCGATCAAGTTCTTGATGCATCAGTAAATAAAGAAGTTTGCCCTTTAAATCTTGCGCCCACTGCTAGTACTGCCGTAGCAATGTCAATAGGAGATGCTTTAGCAGCTGTTTGGATGCAAAGACAAGGCATCTCTCAACAGGATTTTGCATATAATCATCCTGCTGGTTCATTAGGTAAAAAACTAACATTAAGTGCAATAGACTTAATGATTCCAATTGAAGAAGTCAGAGGAATAGATGAAGATTCTCCGTTAGAAGAAGTAATTAATAGTTTAACCTCGGATGGTTTAGGTGCCGCTTGGATTAAAGATCCAAAAAATAATCAAAGAATCAAAGGCCTAATTACTGATGGTGATTTAAGAAGAGCATTAAAATTATATTCCCCTGAAAAATGGACTAATTTAAGTGCAAAGAATATAATGAGCACCAATTTAATTTCAATTACTGCCAAAGAATTAGCCATAAACGCAATGAGATTAATGGAAGAAAATGAACAAGGTAAAGTAATTTCTTTATTACCAATTATTGATGATAAGAAAAATCTTATTGGATTATTAAGACTTCATGATTTGGTAAATGCAGGCTTTATGAAATAATGAGAAACTTATATTGCATAATGAATAATAAATTATTAAAGGGTATTAGTTTGGTTGCTTTAGATGTTGATGGAGTCTTAACCGATGGAAATATTTACTATGGTCAAAACGGTGAATTTATTAAAGGATTTAATGTAAAAGATGGTCTTGGTATAAAAATGCTGCAAAGATATGAAATCAAGGTTGCATTTATAAGTGGAGGTAAAGGCGGGGCAACCGAAATAAGAGCAAAGCAATTAGACATTAGTCACTGTGTAGTTGAATCAAAAAACAAACGAGAATCACTTATAAATTTACAAAAAAGCCTAGGTATACTTCCTAGGGCAACACTATTTCTTGGAGATGATATTAATGATCTCGTTGTGAGGGATAGAGTTGCTATTCTTGCTTCAACAGCTGACGCCTCTAAATCACTAAAAGCATTTTCAAATATTATTTTGAAGAAAAAAGGAGGTAATGGAGCTATTAGAGAATTAGCAGAAGAGATATTGATTAGCAAAAAAATTTGGAACACTTTGAAAAAAAATGGATGGAATGATAGAAACGATTAACCTTTATATATAGACCTAGCGAAATCAAGTTGTTCTCTTGTATCAATTGAAAGAGTTGTATTCTTAACAATAAATGTATTAATTTTAATTCCAGCCTCAATGAATCTTAATTGCTCTAATTTCTCTAAATTTTCTAGTTTAGATTTTTTGAGACCAAACCATTTCTTCAATATATCTCCTCTGTATCCGTAAATACCCACATGTCCCCAATAGTTGCAATATTTATGCCACTGATGCGGATTTACATCTCTTACATGAGGTAAAGCAGAACGAGAAAAATAAATTGCTTCTCCTTCAGAAGATCTCAGTACCTTTACTATATTAGGGTTATGTATTGATTCTGGAGAAAGCTTATAAACTGGGGTCAAAATATCATAATTTGGATTTGATGAATTAAAAATATCAATTAAATTTTCGATAATACATGGATCTATAAAAGGTTGATCTCCTTGAACATTAATTACTAAGATATTTTTTAAATTATCCTCTCCTTTAATTTCATCAAGAACTGATGCTATTCTCTCAGTGCCGGATGAACATTTTTTATTTGTAAAAATAGGTTTATATCCCCACTCTTTTGACAAATTCATTAAATCAACATCATCTGTACAAAGTATCAAATCAGCGTTATTTTTTGCTTCCATACATTTATCCAAGACATGCTTTATCATTGGTTTACCTCCAATATCAGATAAAATTTTTCTTGGTAAACGCTTAGAATTGACTCTCGCTGGTATTGCTATTATTGATCTCATAGGGAATCATAGTTTAAGATAAATTTTTTTTGAGGTGTTAGGTATAAAATAATAAAAAAATAATGTGTATAGTACAGAATAATTAGAAAATTTAATTTTTAATAGTTATCTAACTAATCAGTTATGAAATTAACTTTAATTGCTGGACCTTGTGTTATCGAATCAAGAGATTTAACCTTTGAGATTGCTCATTTTTTGAAAGAGATTTCTGATAAGTTAGGATTAAACCTAATCTTCAAATCAAGTTTTGATAAAGCAAATAGAAGTTCAGGATCTTCATATAGAGGACCTGGTTTTGAATCTGGTTTAAAGATTCTAGAAGAGGTGAAAAAAAATTATAAAATACCAGTCCTCACGGATATTCATGAATCCTATCAGGCTAAAGAAGTGGCAGAAATTATTGATGTAATACAAATACCAGCTTTTTTATGCAGGCAAACTGATTTACTTTTGGCTGCAGCAAAATCTGTAGAGGGTACTCAAAAAATAATTAATATAAAAAAAGGACAATTTTTAGCTCCATGGGATATGAAGCAAGTTGTAAAAAAGATGAGAGATGCTGGAGTTCAAAATTTATGGTTAACTGAGCGAGGAACTTGCTTTGGTTATAATACTCTCGTTGTAGATTACAGAGGACTACCTCAATTAAAAGCTCTTGGATGTCCGGTAATTTTTGACGCTACTCACTCTGTTCAACAACCAGGAGGTAATGGATCTTCATCTTCAGGACAAAGGGAATTTGTATCGACATTATCCAGAGCAGCTGTTTCTGTAGGAGTTGATGGTTTATTCATGGAAGTACACCCAGATCCAGAAAAAGCATTGAGTGATGGGCCTAATATGGTTCCACTACATAGATTGGAACCTCTTCTCAAACAAATTAAAGATATTCATGAATGTGTAAGTTTAGGATTGGCTCCAAGTCATCTTTAAAGAAAAAATATCAAATTAAAAATATTATAAAATCTGCATAAATTCTAAAATTTTATCTGCCCACTCTGATAGAGAGAGTATTTCTTCTTTATGTTTTTTGTATTTTGGAATGAATGGAATTTCGGGATAATTTCTATCAATTATGATGGCATTAGGAGAATTAATATAAAATGGCAACGAAAAATTTGTAGTTAAAAGAACTCTTTTTGATGCAAGTGCTTCTGATGTTCTAGAAGTTAATCCTCTTTGACTAGGATGAGTTATATCTAAAATTGAATTGCTTCTTACAAAAAGGTCGGATATTTCTTTTTTGGATAATTTTTTTCTAGTAATTTTTATACTATTTTTATAAACAATTCCTTGAAGTCTTATTAATGCAATAAAAAAATGAAATAAAGTAGGACAATATAATATAAATTTTAATTTTAGGTTTCTATTAAACTTTACAAATCTCTTCATAACTGCGATTCTGTCACTATGAAAAGATGATATATTTACTACATCATATTGCTTTTTAGATCTTAATTTATTGTTTTTAACTTTGAATAAAGGTTCATAAAATAAAATTAAATTAGGAGAATTGTAAGTTTTAGAATCAAAAAGATCAAAAAATAATAAATTATCCCAACTACAATGAATAGATTTTCTTACAGAAGGTTTAGATGCTAAAGAATCCCATACGTAATGAGTTAATTTTGATCTCGACAATAGTTTTTTTATTTTATTAATAAAATCTTTATCAGCAATTTCAGACGAAATAAATAAAATATGATTAGGTTTAAGATCTATGATTTTTTGAAGTAATTTTTTTCTTTGAAATGAGATTATGACTTTTGAAATAAAAGGAACTTGCAATCTAACTATTACTTTTGAAATATTATTTAAATAGGCTCTTTCGTCAAAAAATGTGGATGTAAAACCTTTTCTGTTGAATTGATTAGAAATTAATTCTACATAACCGAAAAATTGAGGACCTACAACTAAAATATCCAATAATTAAACACAAGAAAAATACTCTTCTAACTTAGCACATATAAAATCAACTTCTTCATTGTTTAAGTTTTGATGAATTGGGATATTTAGTGAATTAGAATAAAAATAATCGGCACCTTTCATATCATCAACTGCATATTTTTTAAATAGATCCATTTTATGCAACGGTGAGTATCTTAGGGATGAATAAATACCATTTTGTTTTAAAAATTTGGCTAATTCATCCCTTCTTTCATTTTGCAAAGTCATGAAATAATTACTATAAGAAACTCCTTTTTGATCTTGTGCTACAAAATTTACTTTTAAATCATTTAGAGTTTTAATATATTTTTCTCTTATTATCTTTTTTTTATTGAGGTAATCATCAATCTTTTCTAGTTCAGGCAATCCAATTGCTGCATGAAAATCACAAAAAACGGATCTTCTTCCAGGCATTTCTAATTCATACAACCACCAATTAGAGTCTGAAGAGGATTTTTCCAAACCGGTTTTCTCTTTAAGTGGAAGGCCTAGATAACTGTATTGTTTAACTTTATTTAAAAAACTTAAATCATTTGAAGAAAAGACACCTCCTTCTCCTGCCGTTATAAGCTTCATTGGATCAAGTGACCAACAAGAAAAATCAGAATCAGAACCTACTGGTTTATTATCAACCTTTGTTCCTAATGCACAAGCACAATCTTCAAATATTAATGAAGTATTTGGCAACAAATTTCTTAATTTTTCTATATTTACAGGTATTCCACCATAATGAGTAATAAATACAAGGCTTGCTTTCTTGATTAATTCATTTGGAATCTTATCTATATCGATGTTTCCATTTTTTTTAATATCAACTATTTTCAAATTAGCTTTACTATGAAGAATAGAAGAAGCAATAGCAGGGAAAGAATTTGTTGGAATTATAACCAAATCATCTTCAGATAAATCCAACATTTGTATTGCGTTAAATATTGCATCTGAGCAACAAGAATTTGTACTTATTTTACTTTTTTCTATACAAAGTTGAGTTGATAATCTTTCTTCAAACAAAGCAACTTTTTTCCCTCTTCCCAACCAGTTGCTCTCAAAGACATCTTTAAGCTGATCAAGAGAATCAGAACCTATATTTGGCTCAAAGAGATTAATCATCGTGAAATTTACTTACAATAATAATAAATAATTCAAAGAGAATATTGTAAAAATAAAATAAAATAAAATAAAATAAAATCCCATTTAATATTCTTTATTTTAAAGATACTGCAACTTTTTCACTTAACCAAAATCCAATTAATATTTCCAAAAATGCTGCAAAAAACATGAATTTTATATTTATAAAAGATGCAAGAGACATAATTAAAACTCCAAGAATATAAATGCAAGAAACTTTACTATGACTAATTCCTGCTTGAGTCAACCTTTGATATAAATGTAATTTATGAGGCTCAGTAAATTTCTGACCCTTAATTATTCGAAATAACAAAGTGAAAAAAGAGTCTGCTATTAGAGGTAAAGAAAAAAGGCAAAAGACGATAGATTGCTCGTAATTATTTGCATTAATTATTATTGAAAAATATATTGATCCCAAGGTAATACTTCCTACATCTCCAAGAAAAATCTTTGCTGGATTCCAATTCCAAATAATAAATCCTAATAAAGAACCAATAACCGACATTATGAAAGAGATATTAACACCTCTATGTAAGGCAATTGTAGAAAAAATTATAATAAAAGTCGACCCTATTAAACCATCTATTCCATCCATAAAATTTATTGAATTAATTAAATAAACTCCAGAAATAATAAATAGAAGGTATACCAAAACAAATAATACACTTGAATTTATTTCAATTAAATAAGTGTTTAAAAGAAATATTGTTAGAGTAGAAAATAATAACTGAGAAAGAAATCTTATTCTTCTTGATAAATTATATTTATCGTCATAGAGACTTACAAGTGCTAAGGGAAGGACCAATAAGGGGATAAATTCGAAACGATAATTTGTTGTATAAATTGCACTTTTTATAGAAAAAATGAAGGATATTAAATATATAAAAATCCCACCCCCTTTAGGGGTTGGATTGACATGAGATGATCTTAGGTTTGGTTTATCTAAAAGCTTTTCTTTTAATACTGGAATAAAAAACTTAATTAAAAAATAGCTAAATATTGAGGATAATATTATTATTAAAAATGAATAAGTAATTGATTGCATCAAATTAGTTAAAACAATATCATTATATAACTAGGAATCCAGCCAATTTTTAATACTGAATAATAAACGTGCGTAGTCTTTAGTACTTTCTTTTAAAAGATATTCTTTTTTCGTATCTTGTAAATATTTCAATGCCTCAGCATAGCTTTCTGCAAAAATAAAAGAATTAAAATCACTATAATCATAGTTTTTCCATGCTGAAGTTCCAATAAATAAAACTTTATTGCCCAAATTATGTGTAAACCTAAAAATAATTGAAAATTTTCTATAAATCACATAAAAGTAAAATAATAACTTAATTAAAATTGAGTTTTTTGGATGAAATCTAATGGAGAATTTTTTTGTAGTTATTTTTAATAACAAGTTAAAAATATCATTAAAGTCTTTATTGATTGGATTAGAAATATATCTAACGAAAAAAGTTGTACAATTGTTTTCTAATTTTTCTATTTTAATTTTTGGGAGTAACAAATAGTCACCGCAAATATATATTTTCTTACAATTTTTAAAAAATAATTTATCTTTTTCTGAAAATACAAAAGCAGCATCTCCAGTAGATGCTAAAGAATAATATTTATTTTCGAAATTCGAAAAATTATAATATCCATGTTGAAGAAAAGAAATTAATATATTTTGTGATAAGCATAGATTTGAAAAAAAAGCTGCTGGAGGTATATGTGGGCAGAATATAATTATTTTTGTGTATTTATTCTTTAATGAGTTAAAAATAGATACGATTTCTTGTTCCATTAAAAAATATTTCTTAAGGTTACTATTAAATTTATTTTTAAAAGCGTTTGAAAAATATCTTTTATAAATTAATAAATCTATCTTTTGATTTCTACTGATTTCTTTATAAAGATTAATTAAAAAATAATCATGGTCTACTCTTGGCTTGAATTCGTGAAAATGAATAATAAGAGATTTTGAATTTTCACTCTTAAATGATTTATAAACTTTATATTTAAATAAAAATTGTAGACTATAGTATGCAAATCTAAAAAAAGGTTTTTTATTATATTTTGCCTTGATAGTTTTATTTAAGATTTCTGAAGAAGAATTTATCAAAGCTTATAAGAACTGTGTATAAAAGTATTATACTTTGAATCAAAATAATAATTAAAGATTTAGAAGACAAAGAAAATAACATTAAAGTAAAAGGAATTATTACTAATTGAGAAAGCCACATTCTCTTAAAAAATCCATTATTTAGGGCAAGTTCTACTGAATCAGATTTATAAGCAGAAATAGTCGAAATTAAAAATAGTATTATTGTTGGTATCAAATATTTATGATCAAAATATGATGAATAAATATAAGATGCAACGGCAGTCATCAGGAGCAAAATAAATATTAAAAATGTATTTTTAGCATATTTAAAGATTCTTTTACCCTTAGCAATTGATTCATTATAACTAAAGGTAAAAATTGTAATGGGCCATTTTGAAAAGCCAGTAATCCTTTGCATTGTTGAAAAATATACAATTGCTAATTCATTACCAGTAAGCATTAACAAAGAACTTGTAAAATACTGGTTTATCATACTATTAATAGATGCGGGAAAATAAAGAATCGAAAGTTGATTTTTCCTAAAAGTAGGCAAATTGTTTTTAAAAATTAATCTAATATTTAGTGAATTTAGAAAAACTAAATATACTAAGAATATAAATAGGAAGTAAATAAAGACAGTAGTTATAATTGAGCTATTACTTAAAAAATAAAATGCAAATAGAATTCCTATCGATGGAGAAATCGTTGCTAATATTATCAACTTCGAAGAATGCTGAATATCTTGTCGCATTATCGTTTCAAGTGTGATATTCAAATTAGCCAACAAGAAAGTTAAAAAAACAATCAATAAAGTTCTGCTACTTAATAAATCTTCTCTAGAAACTGGAATAGATAAAGAAAATAAATCTACTAAAATTTTGAATCCTAAAAATGATAAAAAAGTACTAATTAATAAATAAATTGTTGGTATATAATTCCACTTTTTAGAAAGCATTTTTTGCTCCCAACCTAGTCTGCCAAATATGCAAAATATTGTTATAAAGCCAATTAATCCAATGAACTGTCCAGACAAAAAGTCCCCTCTGAAATAGGAAAGAAGATTAATCATTAGTACGTTTATAATTCCTACTAAACCTCTTGCGAATAAACTTAGAATCATTATCTATCCTCTTTTATTAAATTTTTTGTCCTGTATAAACGGCCCCATCCTTAATAGTTCCTTTTACCACAGTGTTGGCTCCGATTACACATCCTGATCCAATTTTTGAACCAGGCAAAATAACTGCACCATATCCTATAAAAGTATTAGAACCTATTAAAACATCTCTGCCTACAACTTTCCATTCTTTAAAACCTTTATCTCTCTTTTCAGGAATTATATGATGAGAACTACCAATAAAAACATTTGCTGAAATAGTTACAGAATCTTCAATCATTAAAGAACCTGAAGTGCAGTCAATAAAAAGACCGTGTCCAATCCTTACATTTTTACCAATAATTAATTTGCTGTTTTTTGAGATCTCAATACGCCATCCAGGAAATAGTCCGAAACCTTTTTCTATAAAAATATTTTTTATTCCTCTTACAAATAATGGCTTACCTATATAGCCAATGCCTTTTAATTTGGCAAATAGTAATTTATATTTTAAAAATCTTAAAAACCAGGTAAATCTATCAAGCTCAATAAATATTTTTCTTATCATCTTAAGAAATAATTTATATATAATTAACTAATTATATTATTCAATTTGTATTTATATTTAATTTAAATAAAAGTACAAATTTTGTTTTAATTTTTCTAATTTCTAACTAAATTAAATTTTAAAAATAAATAAATTAAAATTATTTTTTAATTTATTCAAGTTTGTTAAATGGTGTATGATGAAAAAACATTATTAATTAATCTTTAATGTAAAGTTAATAGTTAGTAAATCAATGGATAATCAAATCACTAATATTTCAGAGGAAATTAATATATTAAAGATTTTTGGAACTCTTAAAAGAAATAAACTCTTATGTGTCCTAATAACATCAAGTACATTGTTTTTAGCAGGTATATATGTATCAGTAAAAAGGCCAACATGGAAGGGTCAATTTGACATTGTTCTTACTGAAGAAAAAAACAGCCTAAGTAATTTAAATCAGTTAGTGAGCAATTCAGGCCTTGCTCAACTTGCAGGACTAAGCCCAAAAAAAAGCAATCTAAATACTCAACTAGAAATATTGAAAAGTTCATCTATTCTTCAACCAGTTTACGATTATGTAAAATCAGAAAAAAAGAAACTTGGAGAAGATGTTTCAAGTTGGGACTATGAAAACTGGGTTAAAGGCAACTTTACTATTAGATTAAAAAAAAATACAGCAGTCCTTTCTCTTGAATATTTAGATAAACAAAAAAATTTAATTTTGCCGGTTCTGAACAAAATATCGAATAAATATCAAGATTATTCAATTAAAGATAGATCAATTGAATTAAAGCAAGGAGTGAAGTATTTAGAAGATCAAGTAGAAAATCTAAAAAAAATTTCAAACACCTCAATGAGAGAAGCTCAAGAATTTGCCATAAATAACGATTTAAATTTGCAAGATGGTATGCCTATTTATTCAACAAAAGAGGGTAGTACTGTAAGGGAACAATCATTAAATGAAAAAAAAATAAACTATAAAAAAGAAATAAAGTTTTTCCAAAATATTATCGATAAATATGAAATATCAAATTTAGAAGAGAGAATAAATTTATTAAACCAATTCAGTATTGATACTCCAACTAATAAAAGATTGCAAGAGTTAAGGAGAAATTTAGCTTTAAAAAAAGCTATCTACATGCCTAATGATCCTACAATAATAGATTTAGAAAGAAAAATCCTATCATTAAAAAAATCAAACAATGAAGATACTTTTAAAAGTTTAAAATCACAGAAAAAGGTAATTGAATTTAAACTTTCTTTACTAGAAAGGCCAAAAGATATAATCCTTAAGCATAAAGAATTATTGAGAAATGCTCTGCGAAATGAAAAAACACTATCCTTACTGGAGAATGAATTACAAGCTTTAAGATTAGAAAAGGCACGTCAAGAAAAACCATGGCAACTTATTTCATTACCAACCATTAAACCTGACCCAGTATCTCCAAGAAAAAAAAGAATATTAGCTTTTGGACTTTTAGGGGGGATAATTTTAAGTATTGCTCTATCAACTTTAAAAGAAAAAACCAAAGGTATTTTATACAATAGAGACGAAATTGAAGTGCAACTAGATATTCCTTTATTAAAGGTTTTAAAAACAATTAATTATGAAATTTGGGATCAGGCAATTAATTTACTATCTTCTGGAATTTTAGATTTAAATAGAAAAGATATCTCTATAGGGCTTATAAAGTTAGGGGAAATATCTGATGATATTATTGAGAATTTTAAATCTAGACTAGAAAGGGTTTTAAACAATCAGAAACTTATTATCACTGATAATCTATCTGAATCTAGTAAGTGTGATATACAAATTTTGTTAATTGCTCAAGGAGGAACTACAAATAAACAAATAAATAATTTCAATCAACTACATAATTTACAAAATAAACCCTTAGCAGGATGGATTTACTTTGAGACTATTTAGAAAAAACATAAATATATTTTTAATAAATTTAGGAACAAAAAAATTTTTAGAGAAAAAAAAATAATGTATAATTAAAACTGATTTCTCAAGATATTGTCCCTACAAAGTAACTTAACTAAATACTTCTACAAAGTTAATTATTCTCAAAGACTTAAATATATTTGTAGCATGTTTGACTCAGATACACCCTTTAATGCTCTTGATATAGGAGCAGGCTATGGCCATATGAGTAAGTTATTAAATAATTTAGAATATTCAAAAGTTTATGCAATCGAACCTAGACCAGAATGTAAAAAAGAATTGGATGATATTGGTTTAGAAAGCGTATTTTGTAAAAACTTATCCGAAAGCAAGAAATTCATTCCAAAAAAAGTCAAACTAATAATTTGTATTTCAGTAATTGATCAAGTAAAAAACAAAAATGATTTTTTAATTGATTTAAAAGGAATAATGGATTCTGATACAATTATTTATCTTGAAGTAAGAAACACTAACTATATAGGAAAACTATTTGGACTCATAAAAAGCATGAAATCAGATATTTCTCGAAAAGATTACACTAAACTTTTCCAAAAGAATAATTTAAAAATTATTGACACTAAAGGTTTTAGTAGGCCAATTAACATTTTAAAACCTCATCTTTTTATAAAAAGTTTAATTTCAAATTTATTTTTTTTCGTACCTTATAAATTTGCTCACATGAGTTGTTTCCTACTCAAATTAAATAATTATAAATAATAAGTAATTACTGTAACTTTAGAAAACCTGCTAATTTCCCAAGATAAGGTCTTAACCATATAGGTGATATTTTGCGTAAAAATAATCTTACTGGGTTTGATCTTAGCTTAGAAACTCTATTAGATTCTCTACTACATATTTCTAATAAATATTTTGAAGGAAATATATTTTCATGTTCTAGACTAGATTTTTTTATTGCCCAAGATGGATATTTACTATATTGACTAGAATTATTTACTACTTCAGTTAGCATCAATTTTTCATTGGTTTTTTGGACAAAATCCTTGACAGTTAATTTGACTAGAGGCCAATCAGAATGAAAATCATCACCCCCAATGATTCCTCCTATTTTTAATTTTTTGTACCAATCAAACATTGTTTTACCCCCTTCTTCTCCTGAATGTGCAAAACCATCAATGTATATAAAATCTAATGACCTATCTTCAAAAAGATCTAAAGCCTCATCAAAAAACATTTTCATAAGAATATATTTATTACTTTCAGGCAAAACTAGAGTTTTTAATGCTCTTTTATATTGATCTTTTCCATGCACTGACTCGTAACAATCTACTCCAAACAATTTTTTGAATTTTCCAGAAGCAATAAGTTCTTTACTATATTCACCTTCTGCTACTCCAAGTTCTATTCCAACATTATTTTCTCCGTTTAGTAAGTTGACGAGGTCAAAACGAGAGAAATTTTCTAATAATTTAAATTTATTTTCATTCATGGTTTAAATAATATCAGATAACAAATATAAATAAAAAAAATTAGATTTAAAAAATCTTTTTGTAACTAAGTCTCCATATTTTTTATTTATGAATAATTTTTTTTGAAATCGTTTTTTGCCCTTATGGAACAAAAATAATTTATAAATCCAAAAATTATTATAAATGCAAATAAAGGTCTAAAAAATAATATAGGTGTATAGGCATATGAGTGAGGAAGTAAACCTAACATTAATAAAAATGGATAAGTACAATTATGATATTCATACTTAATTAATGACGATCCAATCATAAATCCAGAGATAATAGTTAAAAAATAACCAAAATTAATACCAAACAATGCAATATAAAATGAAGGCAGTAATCCACCTCCACCTCTTTTAGCAAAATCGCCAACATTCAATATAAAGCCACTACCTGCTCTACTTCCATCTAAACCAAATAAATAAGATAACCCATCACTGAAGTTATCAAAACTTAAATTATTTTTTGCATAATCTATAAGCACTAGAGATGAATATAGAACACTGCCATGATGGGTAACTATTTCCCCAGATGGCAATAATCTATTAGATATATTTAAATCAATTTCTGAACCAGACCTTATATCGTCCAATAATAAAAAAATAAAAGCAACCCCAAAAAAATAAATAATCCATTTTAAATTCAACTTAAATGGCTTTGTAAAAAAAGCCAATGTTGTAATTGCAGTCACGGCCATTAATCTTTCGCCATTTAAAAGGCATAAAACAATATGAACTATAAAAAGAAAGTAAAAAATTAAACTCGGTTTTTTTGAATAAGAAAGGTAGGATGCTATTGGCAAACTTAAATATGTAAACAAATAAGTAGTCTTAGATAAATTTGAATATGTACCTAAAATTCCCGCATAACTGGAAATAAATGCTTCTACTAAAACTGCGAAGAACATAAAAACTATTGAAATGATAGCTATCTGTCGACTTTTGAAATTTATTTTTATATTATCTTTTTTCATAAAATATTTTGTAAAAATTGCACTAGAACATATTGAGACCCAAAAAACTATTAAAACTTTTAAAAGTAAACTTCTTGTTTGGATACTGTCATGATAAGAAAGGATATCGAGCGGTAAATCAAAAAAACTAGCTACAACAAGTCCTAAACTATAAATCGATAAATAAAATGTAAGAGCCTTTGCTTGAAAAGATCTAAATAAAAATAAAGGAAAAATTATAAAAAATAATAGTATTATTGGCAATTCAGGCGATACTATATTCATTAATCTTGTTGTGAGGAATTACTTAATTAAGTCATATTATAGATTGAAGTAAAAATTTATAAAAAAACATATATAAAAAGAACGATAAATAATTTATTATAACATTGAAAAAAAATGTAACTAATTAAGATTCTATTTGGACTAATAGCTATAAAAAACTGACTCCTTAAAATCTTATTTTAATTTTCTATGAGATATCAAATAAAGATAAGCAAAATTACTATAAAGCAATTATTTAAAATCCATAAACTTTAAAAGTGTAATAGTTTTTTATTTCTATTACTTTGTATTTTGTCGAAAAAATAACTACAAATAATGCTGATAGGTATCATTTCACCTCCATCTTCCAAAATTGATAACAAAACGTTTAGTGAACCAGTTGAAAAAGGAATTAAAAAGTCCAAAATAATTGCAAAAAAACCATAAACAAGTAATAATTTTAAGATCTTTTGAAATAAAGATTTTTCTTTATTATCTGATAATCTTAAACAAAGTAGATAAATCATAAGAAGTGTAAAACCTACTAATGCCATATAAAAAAATTCACCAATATGTATAAATTTAAAATTTTTAATTAAGATATCTGAAGGACTACCTTTATGAATAATTAGCGCAATCTTATATCCAAAATTTTCATGTAATAACCTTGAATCATCCCAAAATAGATAAATCGGAATTATCGTAAAAATAAGAAATGGAACAGATTTTCTTTTTATTGCTATTAGAAAAGAAATCATTACTATTCCAATGAATTTTAAATATTGAAATTTCTCGGCATAACCACCATCGTTATATACTAAAAAGTCATTTAGACTTAGATCGAATTGATGATGTATAAAACTTAAAAATATAAAACTTAAATCGATCAACAAAAGGAATATTAAAAATTTAACTGATATTAGTTTCATAAATATGCCCAATTAGAGTGCTAAAACATTTTATTTGGTTATATTCTGAATAATAATTGAAAAAAGACCTTAATAAATAAAATTAATACTTGGAAAATTCTTGAATTTTTCTAAAAGTTAGAGTCGCAATAAGTGCCGCTATTTAATAATTAGATTGGTTTAAGATGAATTGAATATCTTTACAAAATATTGTTAAACAAATTTTTATACATACCAAAATCTTGATGGAGCCAAGCGGACTCGAACCGCTGACCCCCTGCATGCCATGCAGGTGCTCTACCAGCTGAGCTATGGCCCC
>MDSZ01083041.1_pt1 | contig 15488 bp, 16 predicted proteins | sample 811201 | NCBI WGS metagenome assembly MDSZ01 (sample SAMN05326647, study PRJNA326480) | marine metagenome | isolation source: seawater | place: Indian Ocean: North | collected 2010
AAAAGATTACAAAATTATTGAGGATATAATTAATAGATCTTCCGAAACTTAATGAAGAGGAGGAATTCTAGGTTGAAAATTTAGAAGATTTTTAATCTTCTCTATTCGCCATTGATGAGACACATTGCTTGTAATTGTTTTTCTTTTGTTAAGAATTTTTTCAATTAATACAGAATATTTTTTGTAATAATTCAAAATTTCAATTGAGTAATCAGTCATTCCATATAAGTCAGCCAAACATGCTGCTTTAATAATTTCTTCATCTGATTTTTGATTAGAAGTAAATTTTTCAATAGTTTCAAAATATAGTAAATCAAGCTGACCTATTTGTCCAAGAAATAAAGTAGAATCAGATACAGTTTTTCTTCTGTAATAACCGCCTTTGTTTAAGTCTGCTAAAAAATAACCGCTCTCATCCATAATTCTCATAACATCATAAGTAAGTTTTTGATCCATGTGAAATGGATATATCCATGTTTCAAGTAAAGCTCCAAAGATACCTTTTGAAATAGATTTCTTTGCACCTTCTAAAATTTCATATTCTGAACCTTGTGTGTCAATTTTTATAAAATCTGCATCGAATTTATGTTTGTTTATTACACTATCTAAGGTAACCGCTTCAATTTCAATAATTTTATCTGTTTGACGATCAATCCAATTTTCATCACTAAATTTTTTGATTAGTTCTATATTAGGTGGATGAACAGATGACTTACTTTTTTCTTTAGCAATATGAAAAGTAATTTTTTTTTCACTACTCCATAAAGCATTGTTAATATTTATTCTTGTTGCTTTTGAAGATGTTATGTCAGTTTCTTCATTTGGTTCAAAACATAAAATTCTGAGATCTTCTCTCCAACTATCTTCGACATAGTTAAATGGCTCAAAAAGGTTAAATGAAGAACCAACATCAATTAAATTAATACTATGGACTCCAATACTTTTCAAAAATTTTTTTTCAAAAATAATAGATTTACTTAAATAAGAAATAATAACTCCTAATTCATTATAGAAATATACTCATAGCATTATTCATTAATTTATGGACTTTTCCAAATATCAAATACTGTAAAAATTTTATTTGATGACAAATGATGTGATCCAAGAATGCTGTCGTTGTAAAAATCACTATATGATGCAATTTCTTCCTCCGCATAAGTATCTTTAGTTATTTCTAGAATTTTTCTAATTGTAATTCCTTCACCATACTTTTGATTGAAGCCATATTTTTGTGCTACCCTATAAAAGTTTTTATCTTTTTTTAAAAAACCTCCATTACGTCCATGGGCAGGATTTAATATTACTGGATTTAATTTATGTGGTTTCCAATCTTGTGATAATAAATTATCTGAATAGTAAATATTCATCTGATAGTTGTGATCTCCTAGTCCTAGTTCATCAACATTTGTTAGTAGCCACCATAAATGATTGTGATAAAATATTATGGAATCTGCAGCATCAATATCATCTATTATCACTTTTTCTAATTTCCATTTCAATGGAAATTCAATAGACTTATAGATTCTTATATCCCTATTTTTTGAACTCTCAGGAATTAGATATATTTCATTTTCTACTTCTAGCAAATATGGAAATGATAAATGAAACTCTTCTTCAATAGCTGTGCCTAAAAATTCACTAGTATTGTTCTTAAGCTCATAAACATCTATGGTTCCTTTATCAGAAATGTAATCATACGACTCTAAAAAGCAGTAATTTTTACGATTTTTTGAAATTACAAATGGGTCAGCTAGGAATGTGTTGTTAGGGTTTTCTATAAAATTAGCATTTTGATAGTTTAAGCTACCCCAATCTCCCTTTTGGTATCCAACTAAATATCTGTTTTTAACATTTTTAAATTTTTTTGATTCTTGTTTGTTTTTAAATTTTCTCGCTAGATACTTTATCATTTCAAGAATTGTTGGTTCTGTGTTAAAACTCTTTGAATACGGCAAGTTCTCTAAAAAGTTAGGAAGTTTGTGAGTTGTGCTTATCTCAAGAATTATTTTTTTTAAATAGAAAAAAGATCTTAGGTTTAATTCTGACTTATTTAGTAACCAAGATTTTTGGGTTGGTATGAATCCCCTGAATAATATATTTATATTATCTAGCTCTTCTGTAAGTTGGTGGATAATATATCCTGATTTAATATCACTATTATAAACCTCCCAAAAACCAGTTGGACCACCTTTAAAGTCAAAATCGCTCCCGTAATCAATTGAAAGAATACCAAAATTTGCAATAGTCAAAAGTTCGCCTTCAATTATTTTTTTATTGAATTGAAGAAGTATGTCAAATTCTTTTTCCTTTATAATATCTATAGATTTTTCAGAAGCTGTGAAAGAAAATCTTGATTTTGCAGGTTCCTGATATACTTTTATTGTTTTCAAACCCAAATCATTTAAATTGTGTTTATTAGTTGAATTTTTATGGACTCTATTATTTTTTAAATTCCTACTTTTTTCAAATGAAAAAATAAATTTTTTAAACTTTTTTCTTGGATATTGTTTCAAAAAGCTTATGGAAAGTATATTTAGTAATTTAGACTTTTTAGGTAGTGGATTTTCATTATCGTCAACTAGATGCAGGAAGTTTGTGAAATCAACACCATCAATTTTTTGTGACCAAGTAATTAGATCTGCTATGTAGTCAGAAATAAATAAATCATCGACAATAATCCCAATTTTCAAAATTTTGTTCATTATTTTAGTAATTCTAGTACTAAAATCTTTGAACTATAATATTGTTTACTTATACTGCTTTAATATTCAGTGAAGAGAGTAACAAAACTTCGATTACTTTTTAATATTAATAATTAATTTATAGATATTTTAATTTTTTATTTTTAATAATTTCAAACATATAAGAGTATTTAAAAGCAGAGATAAATCCTTTTTAAAAATGTTCCAACTAATAGAAACAAAAATTAAAAATTTTAATTATATGAAATATTAATAGATTAAGATGATAAGTAGATTTATGAAAAAGTATCTAAATTTAAAAAACATAATTATTTTTACAATTCTTTTCCCTATCTGGGTTTCTAGTGTAATAAATTTGTATGAAAATAGACAGAAAATCCAAAACAAAATAACTTCTTCTTACACTGAACCTGCTGCAACATCAAAAGAAGCGGAAGAAAGTAAAACTGAAGTGGATAGGTATTGGGCAAAAGAAATAATGAATGGTGAATACATTTTGCATTTTAGACACGCAGAAAGAGATAAGTGGATAGATGTTAATATGTATGACATCATAGAATCTGAGCTTCATGAAAATGGTTACAATGAAAGCAGGTATGCGGAATTTGATTATTTTAAAGATGCTGTTTGTTTAAATGAAAGAGGCGTAATACAGGCTACAGCAATGGGAGAGCTTTTAAGTGATATCAAATTTCCTATAGGATATATAATTTCTACTCCGAGCTGTAGAGGTAGGCAGACTGCAGAATACACTTTTGGTGGATACGATGAATTAGATAAAACATTAATACATAGAGGTACATTTAATGAAAGTGAAGAAGAACATTTAAAAGACTTAAGAGAACTTTATTTAAGTCTTCCTGTTGAGCAAGGTAAGAATACTATTGTTTCTGCACATAATGGTGTTATTCGTGAAGCAATGTTTGATTCATCCGTACTAGAAAGCGATGATATGTATAAGCTCGAAGAAGGAGGGTTTTATGTTATTTCTAGCAAAGATGGGAAGCTTATACTTGAGCATAGATTTTATTCTTTTAAAGACTTCATAATTACTTTCTATCCTCGTGAGTATTGAAATATTGATAAGATAAAGTAACTTTTGTTATTTAAAAATATACAAATAGATTTTTTTAGCTATTTTTTTAAATTCACTTTCTTTTAAAGCAACTTGATTGAGGTATTCTCTTGATGAATCACTTTCTGATTTACTTCTGGAATAGTATTGAAGTATTGGTATTTTGTCTACTGAATTGACTTTCTTCTGTACTATTTGGTGAACTTTAACTCTTTTATTGTTTCTAAATCTTTTTTGAAGTTTTGCGTTGTTATAAGTATTTTCCGTATAAGGAATAAGTTCTTTTATTGTTTTATCAGCTTGTAAAGAGTGGGAGATTAATTTGAATTGGTTTTCGTAATAGTAATGCTCATATAATGTTGGTGATATTTGGTAAAAACCACTGTCCATATAATTATTTCCAGGACTTATGTGATATATATACCCATCAATTTTTGTGAATTTACTGATACAATTTAGACAAGACTTAATATCGAACACACAATGAGGAGTTCCCGGATCAATTACCAAATCAAAATAGTTTAAATACTCTTTAGGTATGTCTGTAGAATTATTTAAATCCCAAACAATATCAACATTTTCATCTTCATAAAAATCAAGTACGAAAAAGGATTCGTATCCTAAATGTTTGAATAAGTTCTTACCATTTAATTCATCTTCATGAGGAAACTCTTTTATGTCACCTGGTAAACTTTTTAGAAATGTATTGAGTGCATCACGTGTAAAGTGTAAAGTTGGATCACCTAATGCAAGTACAGTCTCTTTACTGCTATTTTTTTCGATTGAACTCATAAGAAAATACAAGCTTGTTATGTCTAATCCCATAGTATGTAAATTTTAATAGCTAAGAAATTTTTTATCATTCAAATAGTAATTAAAAATTTTAATTTTACATAATAATTCCTTTTGCAAACTATTTAAAATATAAGAATTTTAAATAGTTATTTTTTAAATTGATACGGTGTAGATGTATTGCCTAAATAGTCTTTTTCTTGATTCCAATTTAATATTTGCTTTTCAATATCTACTCCAACTTCGGCTGACCACAAATTTAATAATTTATTAAAAATACCTTTTTTTGGTCGAAAATTTAAATCATGATTGTTTAATTTAAAACAAGGAATCATGCAAAAAGGAGTGGCAGTGAAGAATGCTTCAGAAAAGTTTTTAAAATCGTCTTGGGTGATGTCTTGTTCATGTACTTTCATATTATTTTTTCTTGCTAAGTCAATAACATATTGTCTAGAAATTCCTCTAAGCATATTTCTGGGTTTTGGAGTAAATATCTCATTATTACTAACAAAGAAAATATTTGAACCAGTACCTTCGCAAATATTTCCCTCTAAATCTTCTAGCAGTGCCCAGCCTCTTTCAAGGTTCATTTTTGAGACATCAAGGTTTGCCATCATATAATGAAGGCGGCTTCTGTTTTTAACTGCTGCATTTAAAAGAAAGTCAGGAATCATTTTCTGATTGGAAACAACTGCATGAATTCCTTTTGTAAAATACTCTGACATTCCGGACACTGTCCACTTTAAAGGAAAATTAGCAATTGTTAGAATTGGGCCTTTCATAGAAAAATCAACATTATTCTCATAAATACCTAACAAGCCTCTCGTAAGATTGATCATTAATCTATGCTCGTCATCAGTTGTAAATACGCTTTTGTGATATTCAGAAACTTCCTCAATAGCATTAAATATTTGTTCTTTTGTATATGGAATTTCAATTTCAACAAACTCTGCAGATGCAATTAATCTGTCTATATGTTCTTCGAGAAGGAAGTGTTGTTGGTTAAATGATCTAGTCATTTCAAACACTGTATCACCAAACATTAAAGCTGAGTCATAAATTGGTACTTTAGCTTCAGATTCCGGCAAGAGTTGCCCGTTTATCCAAACTTTTCTATTACTATCCATAAATTCCATCACTGTTTTTAATTTTAGATATATACCTGCACAACTCTAAATCTTGAAAATTATCAATTTCAAATAATTGCCAAGATTCCATTCTGTACTCTCCTATTGATTCAAACAACCTTGTTCGATACACTTTAAATTTATTTTTATCGAAAATATAAAAAGAACCATTTTCGATAAGTTGCAATTCTTTCTCTTGTCTAAGTTTTCTATTTTTGTTGTCAAAATTAATCTCAATAAATTCACTGGATTTATCTTTTTTCCATAAAAGAAAATCCAGTGCATCATTTGAAGAAAAAAGCGAATCGTAATTTCCTTCTGTATATAAGGCAAGAGCTTCTTTAAAGTCTTGATAATTTCTGAGAGGTGAGGTAAGTTGTGGAAATATTATTGTATCAAAATCTTCCTCAATATTTTTTTCAATATATTCAATTGAATGAATTATTGCTTCCTCAGACGTACTGTCATCCTTCGAAAGGTTACTTGGACGTTTAATTGGAAAACAGCCGAGATTAATAGATTCTTCTAAAATATTATCTGCATCTGAAGATACAAATACCCGACAATTTATTGATTTTTTTATTTGGTTAACTGTTATTTCTAAAAGCGATTTATTGTTAATAGTCTCAAGGTTTTTATTTGGTATCTCTTTACTCCCACCTCGTGCCAAAATAATCGCAATAGTGTTTATATTGTTCATTAGATATTATTTACTATACACATATTAGTATTAAAAAAATGAAGTATTTAATGAGCTTTCACAACAATCAAGGTATGGATAATATTATTCCTATTGCAGAATCTTTATCTAGAGATGGTAAAAATGAAATTACATTACTTGACCTTCGTTCTATATATTCACAGTCATCATCAGAGATAAATATTTTTAATAATATTTCTATAATCAACGAAAAGTCTATTTTTAAAAACATTAGAAGCTTAAACAAACTTAGTAAGCTTCTATTACTATTTACTAAATTTTTTGCTATTAAAAAATATGGAGACCAGTATGACATTTACATATTTTCTCCAGGTGGTTTTTATGAAGGACTTTTATCAAAAGAATTCAACAATAAATTTAAAAACACTTATTTTATTGAAGCTGGTATAAAAATATATCTGTACCTTGATTCCCAAAAAGATCTTGAACCCAAAAGTGAATTTTTAAAAAATATAAGCGGTTACTTTACAACTGGTGAAAGTCCTAAAATGAAACTAGAAAATTTTACGAATCAAAAAAATATAATTTATAACTTCGGAGTACCAAGATATTCAGAGATAATCTCAACGCATAAATTTTCTAAACCTCACAAATCGCAAAAAATTAGGAACATACTCTATTTAACTTCTGCTGCGTCATACCACAATATTGACTGGGAAGACTCATGGCAAAGCAAAACAATTTCAGAAATTGTAAACTCAGCCCTTACAAAAAATTATGTATTAAATATAAAGGTCCACCCAAGAGATGATTATGGAAAATATAAAAAATACGAGGGAGTAAAAAATGTAAATATATTGCATGAAACAAATATTGAAATTGATGTTAAAAATAATGATTGTATTATTTCTGGGCCGTCTTCGTCAATTCATGAAGTCTCTTTCTTGGGCAAGGTGTATACAATACTTTGGCCATTTGACGATTATGAAAATGAGTATCTCTCTAGTGAGAGCTTGGTGAAAAATGTAGAAGATTTAAATTATCGAATTTCAAAATTAGACAATGATTTAACATTTCAAAATAATCTTTTTTCAAATCAACTATTAGAAGCACAAAAATTTATAAATATAGATTCAGATACCAGTACCAAAAATATAATTGAGCATATAATTAATGAAAACAGAGAAAGGTAATTTCATATGTTAATTGAATTTAATAAAGATTCTCAAATAGGAGATGAGATATTTATTATTGCTGAAATTGGAATAAATCATAACGGTGATTTAGAACTTGCAAAAGAATTAATGAAAATTGCCAAAGATTCAGGCTGTGATGCTGTAAAGTTTCAAAAAAGAACCATAGATATTGTTTACACGCAAGATTTTTTAAAAGAAAATCGAGAATCACCATGGGGAGATACACAAAGAGAACAAAAAGAAGGTTTAGAGTTTGATGAATCGGCTTATCGTGAGATTGATTCTTATGCAAAAGAAATTGGTATTATTTGGTTTGCTTCTGCATGGGACATACCCAGTCAAGATTTTTTAAGTAAATTCAATACTCCGTTAAATAAAATTGCTTCTGCAATGGCAACTAATCTTGAATTTGTTGAGCATGTTGCAAAAGAGCAAAAACCAACTTTTGTTTCGACAGGAATGACAACCCTTGATGAAATAGAAGAAGTTGTACAAATATTTGAAAGACAAAATTGCCCTATTACATTAATGCATACTAATTCAGAATATCCATCACCAGAGGAAAATCTAAATCTCAAGTGCTTGACTACACTTAGAGAAAGATTTAACCTTCCAGTTGGTTACTCTGGTCACGAAGCATCTGTATCTCCATCTTTAATAGCCGCTTGTCTTGGCGCAACAGCTATTGAGAGACATATTACAAAAGATAGATCATCCTATGGTTCTGATCAAGCAGCATCGCTAGAAGAAGTGGGTTTAAAAAATTTAGTTGATATAGTTAGAAAAGTACCCGTAGTTTTAGGAGACGGTGTTAAGACAATTACAGATCAAGAAAAAATAATTGCTAAAAAATTAAGATATTGGTTGTGAAATACTGCTTTGACATTGATGGAACCATTTGCACGAATACAAATGGAGATTATGGAAAAGCACAACCCTTGACAAATAGAATTAAAATCGTAAATAATTTATTTGATGAAGGGCATCAAATAATAATGTTTACAGCTAGAGGTAGTACTACAAATTTTGATTGGACAGACTTAACAAGGCAACAACTTAAAGAGTGGGGGGTAAATTATCATAAATTGATTTTTGGCAAACCCGAGGCTGATATTTTTGTTGACGACAAAGCAATTTCTGATAAATTATTTTTTGAAGAGCTATGAGAATAGGTTTTATGCAAGGAAGGTTGGTCAAGCCTTTGCACACTGAAATACAAGAATTTCCTTCTTTAGAATGGGAAAACGAATTAGTTCTTGCTAATGAATTAAATTTTAGAGTAATTGAGTGGGTTTTAGACAAGGAAAGTATTGGGACCAACCCTATAATAGTAAATGCAAATTATGTACAAACTGCATTAGAAAAAAATGATATCGCTATTGGGAGTTTGTCCGATGATTTTTTTTTACAAAGTAACAATACCGAGATACTGTCTGAACAAATGCTTATACATATGGAAAATGTTTTTACAAAAATGACAGAACTAAATATCTCAATTTATGTACTTCCTTTATTAGAAAGTAAAAGTATAAAAAAACTTAAAATCTCAGAACAAATACTACTTTTAAGAAAGATAGAAGAATTAGTACCAAGAAATATAAAAGTTTGCCTAGAAAGTGATTTAGATTTTAAAAATATTAACTCAATTTTTGATTCTATTGATAATAATATTTTTAAAATTAACTATGACATTGGGAACAGCGCTTATGAAGGTTACGATTTTGTAGATGAAATTAATAATTATTTTGAATTAATAGAAAATGTACACATTAAAGATCGAACTTTTAGAGGTCCTACTGTGCCTTTAGGCGAAGGAGATGCAAAAGTTGCTAATGTATTAAAAGAACTTAAATTTAGAGGGTATGATAAAAATCTGATTCTTCAGGCAGCTAGAATACCTAACATGGATGATGTTGAGTTAATGACAAAATATAAAAAATTTGTAGAAAATGCACTACTCTAATCTGCAAGACATACTGGTTTTGGGAAGCTCAAGAGGACTTGGAAAAAGTTTATATAAACTTTTTCAATCAGATGGATTTAAAGTTATAGGGGTTTCAAGATCTAAAAGCAATCAATCAGATTTTATATGTGATTTAAGCAATAAACACGAAGTAAAAAATCTTGTAGATACTTTATATAATTCTGGAAACATTGCAAAAAATATAATTTTTAATGCTGGTCAAGGAAGTTCGAACAAAAAATCAATTGAAGAAAGAAAAGAAGAGCTTATGCAACAAAACTTACACACATCTACAAATTTTGTTGAAGAACTAAAGAAAATTCCAAAAATACTTGAAATTGTAGAAAGCTTTACCTTTATAAATTCTATTTGTGCTTTAAAAAATTTTAAATGCTCTGATGAATATGAACAATCTAAATTTGAGTTACTAAAATATTCAAGAGATTTAGCTGAAGATTTTGTAAGATACAGGATTCGCATAAACTCAATTCTTCCAGGAAATATTATGCATGAAGACTCAGTTTGGCGTAAAAAATTTAAAAATGAAATGGAAGAAAAAATTTTCCTTAAGAAAACGATGCCAAGTGGAAGCTGGATATACCCTGAACATGTTTTTAGTTCTATTAAGTACTTAATTCAAAATGAGAATGTTATAAATACTGAAATTATTCTAGATGGTGGGCAAAGTCTTTTTTCACCAGACTGACCGTCCACCATCAACTATAATATTTTGTCCTGTTAAAAATTGTGAATCGGAACTTGTAAGGTAAGCAACATGAGTTACAATCTCTTCCGGGTTAAGCATCCTTCCACTTGGTACTGTATTTGAAAAGTTTTTTACAAATTTTTCATTTTGATGATTAAAAATTCCTGTAGGAGAAAGTGTATTTACTCTATAATTTTTATCAGCAAGATAAACTGCAAGGTATTTTGTTAATCCTAAAATTCCATGTTTAAATATTGAGTATTCAATTGGCTTAAAGGTATCTTCATTATTTTTATTTTTTTCATATATTCTGTTGTCAGGTGCTATTACTGACAAGTCTGAACCTATGTTTAATATAAATTTTTCATAATTTAAATTTTTACTAGATGTGTATTTAACAAATTCTCTACACATGAGTGAGCTTCCTAGTAGGGAACCAGTAACAGATTGCTCAAAATTTCTGACTTCAAAATCTTCAAACTTTGAACTTCCTTCCATTCCATCAGAAGTTACTACTGGATTGTTGGCTGCTGCGTTTATCAAGGTAGTTAAAAATATGTCTCTGTCTTTTATAGATTTAAAAAAATTTACTACTTCATTTTCTTTGGATACATTGACATTAAAATATTCAATATCTAAATTACTAAATTCAAGAATCACTTTTTCGTCTAAAGGATTAATGTCTAAAACATAAATTGAGTCATGATTTTTTGACAAACCTTCAATAAAGTGTCTTCCTAGAAATCCACTTCCTCCAGTTAAAATTGCTGTTTTTACTTCTGGCATGATTATTTAATTCATCATCCATTCTTCTGGTTTACCTAGTTCAAAATCTTTGCCATCATCATATCGTGCAGCTTTAAAGTAATTAATCAACATATATCTTGTTTTTCTTTCGTGTTTTGGGCTGCCTCTATGGAAAAGAGTTTGTGTTGAAAATATTAATGTACCTTTCTTTGCAAGAAAAAAGTCATCTCTTTCACCAATATACCTGTGCATGTCAGATCGTTTTGAACCCGTTATTAAATTTGTGAGTATATTTAATAATCTTTTTATCCTCCATTTATGTGAACCAGGAATAGCACAGTAAGGACCTTCTAACTCTGAATCTACATCTGTTAAATATATAAACGCTTTAAAGGTTGGAGGTGGATTTCTATCAACATGCCAGCTTCTCTTAGTTCTAGTGTCAGGTTCATCAATTTGCAAAGAACAAGTTTTTAAAAATACCTTATCTCCTAGCTGTTGTTCTAGTTGTTCTGTTAAAATATTAGATTTTATTAAATCATCTAACCTATCATTTAATAAATTAAAATTAAATATATTCTTAACCTTACTGTCTTTGCCATCAGCTGCCTCAGCTCTTACATTTATCCACACATTATCTGAAATCATTTGTGATTTTTCTTTTAAATTTAATTTTCCGACTTTTACTAATTCGTCACAAAAATCCTCATCTAGAAAATTTTCAATAATTACGAATCCTTTGTTAGTAAATTCATTCTTAGGTAATTTTTTCCAATATAAAAAATCTAAAATTTCTTTTAAGATTGAGTTTAAAAAGTAAGCCGATGCCTTAATCATTCAGTACCCCAAATTTGAAAATCTTCATTTTGAATATTTAATAATTTTTTCAATAAATACAACATGTACCCCAATATTAACACCGAAAGTGTAAGAAAAAATAAATTTAAAAACCATACATCTCTATAGATAACAATGAACAAACCAATAATTAAAAAAGAGATAAATGCTTCTCTATTCCTCAAAAGCGATTTGTATTCTTTATCTGCATAGAAATAATTGATTAAAAAAACAATAAAATAGCCTGATGCTGTAGCAAATGACAATCCTAGTATAGAAAACTTTTCAATTGTGAAATAAATAACCAAAAAGTTGACCAACGCACCAAATGCCATTGAATATACTCGAATTATTACTTTGAATTTTTTTTCAAGCAGTAAACCATACAAGCCTGCTAAACCTCCAACAATCATGCCTATAGCTAAATATGGAATTATCACCAAAGCTTCTTGGTATTTCAAAGGAAGGATGAGTGGTCCAATTACTGTTGAGATGCAAACTCCAAGACAACCTAATAAGCTTGAAAGCGAAATTATAAGTTTAAACAAATATAAGCTTTGTTTTTTATTTGTATTAATAGACCATAAAATTGGAGCAAAGGCTGATACAAAAGCACCCATAAAAACTCCGTGTAAATCAACAAGTCTATAAACTGTCGAATACTCAGCAACTTCTTCCAATGTATAATATCTTGATAAAAAAAATCTATCCTGCCATACCAACAACATTGAGAATAAAGCGTATACATAACTCAAGTTTGAATAGTTTTGCTGCATTTTTTGACTTACATTAAAAGTTTGTTTATCTACTGTAGAAAATAAAAGACTTGATTTAGATTTTAAATACATGACTTTAGCTAAAGTTCCAAAAAACTGACCAACAAAATATGAAGTTACAATCATCCTATCTTCAAAGCCGTAAAAATATATGACTAAAGAAACCAACAGTAACTGAATAGTAGGTATGAGAAAAGTCTCAAGATAAACAGAATTTCTTATAACTACAGACTCATTTATAGACTTATAAAGACTTGTTAAAAGTCTAGTAAAAGAAAGTAGCATTCCAATTAACACTGTTAATCTGAATGGAACACCGTAGTCAATTTTAAAAATACTTGTTAGGTTTGTATTTAAAGCAAACTCTAATGTCGTTAAGAAAATTAAATTGTACACAATGAATTTTTTTGTAATCTTTTTTATAAATTCATTTTTTTTGTTGTCTTCAAAATCTTGAAAAACTCTATAGCTGAGCGAGTCTAATCCCCATGAAGAAATATTCACAAATACAATTTGAAAAGCTAATAATAAAGATATTTCACCCCATATGCTAATTTCCATAAGCCTTAAAAAAACTGGCAATAACATTAAACTTGCTGCTCTTGGAGCAAAATTTGATACCATATAATTAAGAGTGATATTAGTAAATTTCGAATTACTCATAAGGTAGCTCGTTTTCTAAGGCTTTTCTTCTTCTAATCATCTTAATAAACCAAACTGGACTTAAAATAAATAAAATGTCTTTGATATTCAAATTTATGCGTTTATTTATAAAGGTATCAAAGAAAATAAGCTTTCTTGGTACTCTAAAGTCACCCTCACACAAATTTTCAAAATATTTAGCAACTGCAATAAGTGATTTTAAATCATTATTGTCAGCAACATACATATCAGGAAGCTCTTTTAAATAACTATTCATTCTATTTTTTAAATTTAAATTATCTAACTCACCTTTATATGGAGAGCCTTTACGTTTAAAAAAGTTTTCTAAGTCATTATCTAAGCTTTTGAGGTTTTTGTTATCATTAATTTGATCATTTGATACTTCTGCTTTGACATCTTCCTTATTCAATTTTTCATCATTGAGAAAGTCATGAATTTTTTTAACAGCAGATTTTATTGAATCATATTCAAATAAAAAGTTTGAATTAATTCCTGCTCTAGCTCCACCAAAAAATTTCTTATTGATTAAGACAGGTAAATTACATAACGCTGCTTCGGCAGTTACTTTTGCAACACCTTCCTTTCGTGAAGTAAATAAAAAAACTTTAGATTTTTTAAGATATTTTGCTACAAGTTCTTGTTTGGGTATTTCATTAAATGTTATTAATTCTACATTTTTACTTTTATAGGAACCTAGAAAACTTTCATAATTTTCATCAAATAAATGGTCGAAATTTGACTTTACATAGTTTGGATTTGCAACGAGTATTAATATCTTTATATTTGGATAATTCAATATAAGCTCTCGGCTTATATTGAATAAATCTCTATTAAATTTTGCATTAACTTTTCGTGTCACATTCACTACATCATATATTTTTTCTATATTCTCATCATTATTAAAAATTGTGCTAGGTATAAATGATCTAGTTGTATAAGGAAATATTTCTTGATCTTTTAAATCTGGTAGCTGTTCTTCATAACAAAAATTTATATCTATATTTTTAAAATTAAAATCTGTTGTATTTTCATACGAAGCACCCCAATGAACTCCAAAATAGTAATGTTTTTTATATATTTCTAAAATATTATTAAATGACTTAAATTTTGAATATTTAATAAACTCCTTATGAGAAAAAATTATGACACCTGGAGAGTTTTCTTTAAACTCTTTTAATTTAAATACCATAATTTAATACAAAAGATACTTAGTTGTGTAATTTTTCTTCTAAGTACAAGCACAACATTTGTCCAAATGTTATATGTCCTTGCTGTATTATTCCAGTTTCATTTGAAGGGATTTGTAAAACATAATTTACAATAGAGCAAAGTTTATTATTATTTTGACCTGTGAAACCGACAGTAATAACACCTAAACTATTTGCAGTGTTTACTGCATTTATAACAGATTGACTTTCTCCGCTAGTTGATATAGCAATTAGTACATCTCCTTTTTTAGCAATTCCTAATAACTGCCTAGAAAATATATCATCATATGAAAAATCATTTGCTGTTGAGGTAATAATACTTGTATCGGTAGTTAAAGCAATGGAACTGATTGGCTCTCTATTCATTTTAAACCTGCCAATTAATTCAGCAGCCAAATGTTGAGAATCAGCAGCTGAGCCACCATTGCCACAAAAAAATACTGTACCACCTTTTTTAACTCTGAATAAAACTTCATCAGCAATTTCAAGAAAAACGGGCTTTAGCAGTATTTGATTAGAAGCTACTTCAGCTGACTCTTGTAAGTATTTATCTATCTCATCCATTATTTCGTTATTATAATTAACAATTCATAAAATTGAATAAGTTTTTATTAGATTAAATTATTTAATAATTGAAAATATTGTTCGCTAACTTGTGCAACTGAAAATTTATTAACTATTTCTTTTGAAACATTCCTATCTTCTTTTAATTCAATATTTTCTATAGCTTCTATTAAATCGTTTATATTTTCAGATTTAAACAAAGTTCCATTGTTAAATGTTTGAATAATCTCTTTGGGCCCCGAAGGGCAATCAGAAGAAATTATATTTCTACCTAAAATTTGAGCTTCAATTAATGAATTTCCTAAACCCTCTCTTCTTGAAGGAAAGAAAAATATATCAGCAAGATTTAAATACTTTATTGGATTCTGGGTATTCCCGATAAAAGTAATGGGTAGATCTGAATACATTTTTTTATAATGAAATTCTTGACTGCCGTCACCTACAACTAGTATAGAAAATTTTCTTTTTCCC
>MDSZ01136218.1_pt1 | contig 15488 bp, 15 predicted proteins | sample 811201 | NCBI WGS metagenome assembly MDSZ01 (sample SAMN05326647, study PRJNA326480) | marine metagenome | isolation source: seawater | place: Indian Ocean: North | collected 2010
GAGTGTTTAATTCTATTAAACCTTTCTTCCTCTTGAGCAAATACTACATCGCCATCAATAATTAATGTTGCAGCTGGATTTTCAATTCTGTGAGTAAATCCTCCCGAAATACCAATTATTTTTGTCATAACTTAAATTAAAATTAAAATTAATTATCTGAATTTATTAATTAAACGAATAAATATCCCAATCATCATAAATATACAAAATTTAAATTTAAATATTGTTAAAATTATGTTTTTTCACTATTAAATAAGTTATTTTGTATACACTTGATTTAAATCTATGGAAAAAAATAACAATAAAAATTTTTATATAAAAAATTTAATTTCTGCACTTGTCTTTTTATATATAGTTCTAAACATATTTGCTTCCTATAAAATCTTTCCAGTCAGTGGATATTATTTAATTACAGATTTAGTTTATTTATGTTTTGGATATCTTTTATGCAAAAAGAGCAAAGATGATTATAATTTCGGAATAAAAAAGTTTTTTTATCAGACTAAAGATTACATTTTATTATATTTTTTATGTTTATTGATTATTCTTATGCCCACTTTTTATGGGCACTCACATCAATTTTTAACACACTTTGCTAAGGCAGAAATATTTTCATTGTTTTTTTTTTCAAATGCCTTTTTTTGGTTTCATGGAATTAATTTTCATGACCACATTATTTCGGTAAACGGAACATACGACGGTCTTTTTACATTTATTTTTTCTAGCTACTTTATTTCCCAACTATTACAATTGTTTATATTAAGTATATTGCTCAATTATTTTTTTAATACTTTTTTGAAAAAATTTAAACTTATATTTTTTTTCATATTTTTTCTAGGGAGCTATTACTTAACATTTTATATTTCAAATAAACTTGAAAGTTTTTATTTTTATTCACCTTTCTTCTACATAATACCTTTTTTAATGGGGTTTTTTTTAAAATTAATTAAAGAAAATGATTCTTTAATAAAGAAAATTGATAACGTATATATATCTAAATTTATTTTTTTTTTTTCAATCCTAGTTTTAATTTATTATCTCTTTTTCTTAAATTTTACAGATTTTTATCTAAGTCTTAATAGAAAAATATTTTTTTATTTTTGTTGTTCATTTATAATTTTAAGTTTAATCAAAAGTTCTTGGATTAAAAAAGAAGAAGTATTTAATCTTAATATAAAAAAAATTCATAAGGGTATATTTTTTTTATTTTTAATACATTTTTTATTAATATTTTTTTTAAAATATAAATTTATACCAAGTCATATTTTTAATATCGATCAGCTTTTAATATTATCGATTGTAACAATTTTAATTTTTTTAACACATTATTTTTTAAAAAATTTCAAAAACACAAAAACTATTGTAAAAATTTTGATTCCCTTGATTATTAATTTATCCTTATGTTTAGTAATATTAGATAAAGATGGATTTAAAAAAAAATATCCAAATATTCTGACAAATTTAAGTGCAAAAAAAACTGCATATTTTGAATTAAAACAAGATGGCAAAATATGTTTAAACCGTAAAGATAATTTTTGTACTTATAATAAAAAAAAAACAAAAACCATAATATTAGTCGGAGCGTCAGAACTAGCACCACTTCAAACAAGCCTCCTAAAGTACTCAATGGAAAATGATTATAAATTTATTTCTATGACGATAATTAATTGTCCTTTAATTCTAAATTTATTTAATATTAATAGAAAAACTAGAGATAAAGATACAAATCAGTGTGATCTTGATGTCCAAAAAAATAGAATGGATATAATCAAAAAACATAATGATGCAATAATTATTTATTCTGTAAGAACTGACTATTTTTATAATGAGACCTTTATAAAAGACATAGAAAATGACAAACCAATTTTTGCAAAAAGCAGAACTTATTTAGATGATCAAGTTAAGGGAGTAAAAAGTTTTGAAGAAAGACAAAAAGATTTAATACTCAATATAAAAAAATCTGTTAATGAAATTTTAAAAACTAATAACAAATTAATACTTTTATACCCTATCCCAGAAATTGGATTTAGTTTAAAAAAAAAAATTAATTCAAAAATTAAAAAAAGTTTTTTAAGTGAAGAATTTAGATTTGATAGTGAAATTATATCATTACCCTACAGTATATATTTAGAGAGGCAAAAAGAATTTTTTGCTATTTTTGAAAATATGTCAAATCAGAATCTAATTAAAATAAAAACGGCTAATGTATTTTGTAATAATTATATTCCAAATAGATGTGTAACACATGACTTTAAAAATATATATTATGATGATAGAGATCATTTAAGTATAGAAGGGGCTCGATTAGTAACAAAAGAAATTATTAATAATTATAAACTTTACATAAATAAATAATGCTTTTTTTTTCTGAAGAATTTTTATTCATCTTTCTTCCAATAGTTATTTTGCTAACATACTTGTTTCATAAATTTATTAGCCCTGTTTATTCATTATTTTTTTTGTCATTTTCTTCGATAATATTTTATTCAATACATAACATTAAATCAGTTTATATAATTTTATTCTCAATATTATTTAATTTCTTAATGTGCAAAGAGATTGCCAAAAATAAAAATAAAATGATCTTTTTTTTTACAATACTTTCTAATCTTTTTTTATTAGGTTATTTTAAATATAGAAATTTTTTTATTGAAAACATTAATTATGTTTTCTTTTCAAATTTTCAAATTGCTGATTTAATTATTCCTTTAGCTATTTCCTTTTATACATTTCAACAAATTTCATATATTATTGATGTATACAATGACAGAGTTGAGGCAGTATCCTTCAAAGAATATTTATTTTTTATATCCTTTTTTCCTCAATTAATTGCAGGCCCAATCGTTTTAATGGAAGAGATGAGAGAGCAAATCTCAAATTTTCTCAAGAAAGATTATAAAATTTTCAAATATTTTGTATTTGGTTTTTTTATTTTCACTATTGGGTTATTCAAAAAAATAGTTATTGCAGATACAATTGGTATTTATGTGGATGAATGGTTTGTAAATCTAGCTGATTTAAACTTTTATGAAAGTTGGATCGCAATTATTAGTTTTGCAATCCAAATTTATTTTGATTTTTCAGGTTACACTGATATGGCAATTGGATTAGCACTGATTTTTGGGTTCAAATTACCTGTTAACTTTAAACTTCCATATAAATCATTATCAATAATCGAGTACTGGCAGAAATGGCATATTACCATGACACGATTTTTCATGAATAATATTTACGTACCTATAGCAGTAAATTTTAGTAGAAAATATTATGATAAAAACTTAAGCCTTATTATTTCTAGTATTGCGCTCCCCTCGCTATTGACTTTTTTTTTAAGTGGTTTGTGGCATGGAGCAGGTTGGAAATTTACTATATTCGGGTTAATTCATGGATTTGCAATAGTAATAAATCAAATTTGGAAAAAATATACAAAAATTAAATTGAACAAATATATTTCTTGGACTTTAACAATGTTTGTTGTTCTTATTTCACTGGTTTTTTTTAGAGCTGAATCGTTTAATTCATCAGTTATCATGATTGAAAATCTTTTACTTTTAAAAGATCTTTCACAAATATTAACCTTTAAAATTAGTTTATTTAAAGATAATTTTGATAAATTCTTTTTTTTGGTAATTTTCGTTTTTTCAGTTTTTTTCATAAAATATGAAAAAAATTATTCTGAATTAAAGGATAATATTAAAATAGGATATTATTCGTCTTTTGTAATTATACTTATTTTTTATGCTTCAATTTATTTGGTTGAAAGAAAACAACCATTTATTTATTTCCAATTTTAGATTTATTTAATTTTGATATTATTAGTTTAGTAACATTGTTTATTGAACAAAAACTATTTATATCACTAGTAGTGAATTTAATTTTGTACTTTTTTTCACAAGCAACTAAAAATGTTACCATTGCTAGGCTATCGTAAACAGGTAATTTTGATAAGTTGTTTTCTTTGATAATTTCCTCTTTTCCTAGCTTTAATATTTTAGATAGTATTTGAGTAATATTTGACTTTATTAATATTTCTTCTTTCATTCAAAATAGTTAAAAACTCTATCCTCTACGATTAGTAAGATATTATATATTTTTTTTAAAATAAAATCTCCGTTTATAATAATAAAAAAAATTAAAACTAAAATTAATGTAATTATAAAAAATACTTTAATACTTAATTTCATTAGAATATCTGTTAATCAGTCTAGCTCTATCGATTTTTCCATTTTTATTTATAGGAAATTCTTTTAGCACAAATATCTTCTTAGGTATCATATGTGGTGGCAAAACTTTAGACATATATAAAATCAGGTTATTTTCATCAATTTTTTTTTTAGTCTCAACTACTGAAAATAGAAAAACTTCATATTCATTTTTTTTTTTATAAAAGGTAATTGAATTAGAAACGTCATCATTTTTTCTTAAGTTTATATCAATTTCTAATAATTCTACTCTGTAACCTTGAATTTTAACAACCGTATCATTTCTTCCAACAATAAAGGAGTTCTTTGACTTAACTTTACAAATGTCATTGGTTTTATAATATATTTTATTTGAAATTTTAACAAACTTTTCATTATTTTTATTGTCCAAATATCCATTCACTACATTCGGCCCTGATATTAATAGTTCATCATTCTTTATAAGAGTTTTAATTAGATGATAAGGCTGACCGATTGGTACCAAACCATTATCTCTTATTACTTGGTAATCTTTTTTTTTATATTCATAAATATGAGACCAGGGAGATAGTTCTGTGCTACCATAACAATTAAATAAAGATTTACTTTTTAAATTTTTTAAAATGTAATCTAATATCTTAAAATAAAATGGCTCCCCACAACAAATAAGAATCTTAAGATTAATTTTTTTTGTAATTTGTTTTGAAATTAAAATTCTGTTTATAGTGGATGGCACAGTTATAAAGCAATTAACTTTGTTTGACCTAATTAATTCTAACGGCATTACACTTTCTGAAAAAAATTTAGCTGGAACTATTGTACCCCCAAAATAAATACAAGGTATGATTATATTCAAGGAGATAACAAATGAGATATCGTGAATATCTACAATCACAAGTTTTTTTTCATTTTTGTAAATAGTCTCACACTGGAAATTAAAACTAGTTATGAAATTTTTAAAACTTATCGGAACTCCTTTTGGAATACCTGTTGACCCAGAAGTAAAATAAATTACTGAAATATCATTATCTTTATATCTTCTTTTTTCTAATAGAGATTTCTTTGATTGTTTAATATCATCTGTTGTTATAAATCTGATTTTTGAGGCTTTAAGTATTTTAATAATTTTTTTGTTAAATGAAGAATTTCTATTTTGTAATATGAATAGATCTATTTGGCTTTCTTTAATCTGCTTTTTCATTTTTTCTAAAGGCAAGTTTACAGATATAGGAGTCCATATGTTATTTGATAATATTATTGATATTGCTGTGGCATAAAGCTCGAATGATTTTTCACAACAAACATAAATATTATTTCTTTTTTTTGGTAAGTAATTAGTTATTGTAAAAAATTTTCGTAAGAATTCTTTTAAATCTGCGTAAGTGAAAACTTCTTGATTATATCTATAAAATATATTTTTCGAATTTAAATTTTTGAAAACTTGCTTAAAAAAATTACGTGCTTGCATCGTCACATATTATATATATATTATTATTAACATAAAATTATATTTCCATGAAACTAGGATATTTTGCTTTTCCAATTCATCCAAAAAATAAAAATTACTATTCTTGTCTCAGAGAAGACCAGGATGCAATAATTCTTTGTGATAAGTTAGGTTTTCATGAGGCATTTATCGGTGAACACTTAACAGATGAGTATGAAAGGATTACATCAAGCCAAATTTTCCTTTCTAGTCTAATTAATCTTACAAAAAATATAAAATTGGCCACAGGCACAATTAATTTACCAAATACTCATCCCGTGAAGGTGGCATCAAACATTTCTATGTTAGATCATATGAGTAAAGGTAGGATTATTATGGGCATAGGACCTGGCAGTCTCGTGTCAGACATGGAAATTATGGGTAATCTTAAAAAAAAAAGAAATGAGATGTTTTTAGAGGCTATTAAGCATGTTTTAGACTTATGGTCTAAAAAACCTCCTTACAACTTAAGAGGAAAATATTGGAATATAAACACAAAAAAAACATACGATAAAAAACTCTCGATTGGATCAGTTGTCAAGCCTTTCCAAAAACCTAGGCCCGAAATAGTTTTGACATCATTAAGCAACAATCCTCATCCAATAAAGGCTCTTACATCACGTGGTTGGAATTTATTAAGTTCAAATTTTTTAAATGAAAATGTACTAAAAACTCATTTTCTATCAATTCAATCAATTAAAAGAAAAAAAATAAATTGGAGAGTTGCAAGAAAAATATTTGTTAATTACGACAAAAAAGTTGTAAACAAATATGTGTTTTCATCAAAAAGTCCTTACTACAAAGTTGTTTCGCAAATATTAAATAAATTAAAAAAATATAACAGATTGGATGTTGTCAAAAAGAACCCTTTAGACAAAAAGGAAAAAATTGATATTGAAGCGTTAATGAAAAAATTAATAATATGCGGTGATCCATCAACAGTTAGTGAAAGAATTTTAGAACTAAAAGAAAAATCAGGTAATTTTGATACCATTACATATGTGGGTATTGATTGGATGAACAAGAAATTAGGAATAAAATCTCTTGAACTTATGGCAAATAAAGTTATGCCAAAGTTAAATGATTAATAATCATAATTATTATATTTTAGTTAATAAGGGTTTATTAATACCCAAGAGTGTAAGTAGAAACATTATAAATTTCATCAACATAAAAAACAAAGATTATGCAATTAATGATCTAAGAGTTTCAAAATATTTAACATATGAAGAATTAAAAAATCTAAAAAAAGAATTTTTAAAATTTAAAAAAAAATTTTATAAAAAAAAAGAAAATTCAAGAAACTATGCAATATATAAGTTTATAAGTAGCAAATATCCAAAGAGTAAAAAAATGTATGAAAGACTTTCTTCTAACACAGCTAAAAAAATAAATGGCTATATTCCATCACTTTCAACATTATTGCTTCAATCCAAAAAAATAAATAAAATTAATCACGATAGAAAAAGTTCAATTGAGATTTTTAATAGTAAATTAAAAAAATTTCTCATCGATTGTGATTTTACTAAACCAGATAAAAATATGTTTAAAAATTTAAGTAAGGTAATTCACAAATATAAAAATAAAACAAATAAACAAATAATTTTTTTTTCCGCAGTCTGTCCAGACTATTCTACAGAAAAAATAGGTAACATACATCGATATACTTTCGACAGTATCAAAGGTAATATTGGCTTAGGTGCAAAAAGAATAATTAAATCTAAGAGAAAAATTGAAAAATTTTTTAATACGAATAGAATAAATTCTTCACATATTATATCAGTGGGAGATTTTGAGGCTTTTAGTAAAAATAATCAAGAAAGATTAAAATTAAGTGAAAAAGAAATTTTATCAGAAATTTCAAATTCTCAAGAAAAAATAAATGAAGCTTTTAAAAAGTATAAATTCTTAAAAAGTCAAACTTTCACAAAATACTTTGGTGGAAAAAATAATTGGCTTAAGACTAAAAAATTTTTCAAAGAAAAAATTAAAAATTACGATTTTGGAAACTCAAAAATTTCTGTTATTAAATTCAAAAAAATACTTAAATCTAGACTTAAATTATATAAAAGATGGTATGGCGATTTAACTGAGAAAGAATATGAGGATATCCTTATAGATCAAGCTGCTGAGTATGCATCTATGGGATATCTTATAGAAAATAAATTTAAAGACGCTATCATAATAGGAGCGGACCATCATAGAATGATAGACTTTTACTTGATTAAATCTAATATTGTTGTTATTTATTTGAAAAAAAATTACGAGACATGATCAACTCAGATAATCATAATATAAAAGAATTCATTAACGACTACAATCATAAAGGCACTATTCAAATTTCAAGAGAGAACGGACTATATCCTTTTGATAATGAGGATTTAGAAAAACTCTCGGATTATTGTAAGAATGTAGAAAAAGAATACATACAGATTGGTGATGCTGGTGAAAAGAATAATTTAATGGTTGGAAGATTTATGACCGATGTAGATAAACCACAAGTAGTTGAAAACCCTTACTCAAAAAAAGTTATTGATATTTTAAATAAACCAAAAGTAAAAAATTTTATAAAAGATATTTTAAATCTACAAGATGATTTTTATTTGAGAAGAATTCAGTTTAATCAAATAGACAAAGATTGTTTTGTTGGCTATCATTTGGACACAGATAGCAACCCTGACTATATAGCTGCTGGTGTAATTCAAATGGGTAGCAAATTTGAGGGTGGTTTGTATAGAGTGTATCAAAAAGATGAGAGTTTTTTTGATTATAAATCTGGTTATGGTGACTTAATTATAAGTAACTGTAAATATCCTCATGAGGTTACTAAAGTTACTGAGGGTGAAAGAAAATCATTAGTTTTTTTTGTATCAAATCATGGAAGTAAGAATAGAAGAAAAAATTAAATATTTAGAGAATTACGATCAAAATGGTATAGCGTTTCCATTTCAAATAGACCAATATTTAAATTCAAAAGATCTAGAAAAAGAATATCTAAAATACAATTCAAAGTCGGAAAAGATATTCAAGAGGAAATTAAGTTTAAAACCACACCTTTTATCAACTTTTTTTTACAATTTATCAGTTAACGACACTATAATAGATAAAGTAAAAAAAGTTATTGGAGAAAATGTATACATATGGTCATCTGCTTTTTTTTCAAAAGAACCTGGTGAGGGAAAAATTGTAAGCTATCACCAGGACAATCCATATTGGCAATTAAGTACGGACAAAGTTGTTACCGCATGGATAGCATTAACAAATAGTGATAAAAAATCTGGTGCATTAGAAATTGTTCCTGGCTCTCATAAACTTGGTTTAATAAAAAAATTAGATGTAGATAATGCAAGGGAATCATACTTAAATGGTGAAAAAACTTCAGATGATAATGATTTAATTTCCTATAAACAAAACTTAGATAAATTTATAGGTGACAATCCTCCTCAGCTTTTAGAAATGATACCTGGGCAGTATTCTTTACACCACGTAAACACTGTGCATGGAAGTGGTATAAATCGTAGCTCTCATCGCAGAACTGGTTATGCTGTAAGATATATATCTTCAGAAACAAAGCATTTAGAAGCAAACGAAGATAGAGCTCTTCATGTATGTGGTAAAAAAAACAATTATTATATTGATGAATTTCCACCAAAAAACGACTTTGATGACAACGCAATTAAACAGTATAAGATGTCTATGAGCTCAACAGGAGTGTTTGGAAATAAAATTTATTAAATTGAATTCAAACTTTCAGGACATTTTTTTTTAATTTCCTCATATTTTCTTTTCAAAAAATTTATAGTTTCACAATTTAGATTGAATTTCTTGTTTAATATTCTTTTTACTGGTTGAATTTCTGCAGCAGTACCTGTTAAAAAGACTGAGTCTGAACTTAATAGTTGCTTTAATTTAAAATCTCCAACTTTAAGTTTAATTTTGTTTCTTTTACATAATCGTATTACCGCTTGTCTAGTCACACCGTTCAAAATTGAATGGTCTTTTGGAGTATATATTACATTTTTTTTTACCCAAAAAATATTACAAGCTGAAGACTCAGCAACGTTTTTGTTTAAATCAAGCATTAAACAATCATCAAAATTTTTTTTTTTTGAATCAATTCTTGAGATGACGGATGTTTGATAAGATCCTGAAGACTTTGCTTCGATAGGATATATATTATTTTTGAGTCTAGGATATTTAGAAATATTCATTGAAATACCATCATTACTAAATAAAGTACCCCATTTCCAGCATGCTATTGCCACCAAAGTTTTACAATCATATGTTTCTGGAGACATTGAATGCGAGGATCTATAGATTATTGGACGAATATATCCATTAACTAGATTGTTAATTTTAATCAATTTTTTCATAGTATCATAAACTTTTTTTTGGCTATAACTTATATTTAACCTCATTATTTTTGACGAAACAAATAATCTCTCAATATGATCATAGATAAATAATGGTTTTTTATTGTATATTCTAATACCTTCAAAAACTGACGTAGCGAAATGAAGAGAATGATTCAAAACATGAATTTTTGCATCTTTTGAATTTATAAACTTATTTTCAAAAAAAATTTTATTATTTAGTTTGGAGAAATCCATTCAAAATAATATTTAAAATAATATAAAATTTCAATTAAAAATAATTTTCATATCAATTGAATAAAATTTTTAAGTTTGATGTGTAATTTCTTGTGACCTCATCTTTATATGGGTAATCAACATGTGTTAATTCGTCACCAGTTTCCTCTATTTTAAGCTTAACAAAAAAGTTTTGATTATCTATTGAATTTTGAGAATAAAAATTGTTGTTGAAATTTATCAATTTTTTAATCATGTTAGAGTTATTTGTATTAATATGTATAGGTCCATAAACAATAACTAAATTAATATTTTTTTTTTTACAAAATTGTACTATCAACTCAAGATAGTGTAATTTGTTTCTTAAATTCACTTCTTTAATATTTTTAACATTTTCAATAAATTTTTTATTTTCAGACTGTTTGATATAATCGGATTTAATATTTTTTTTTAAAAACAAAGTATAATCCTCCTTTTCATAAAATTTATTTGCTAGGAGATTTTTAAAAAAGAACGCAAAATAGTTTTTTAAATGGGAGAATTTATTGTTAGAATTTAAAATATCTTCAATATTATTTGAAGTTAAAAAATGCGAATAGTTTTCATGATCGTCTAATAGAAAAAAAAATGAATGAAATAAAATAACATTTTTTAAATTTTTTTCATTTTTTTTGTGTGATAACTTTAATAAATTATACATACCGGCAAAACCATAGATCTCGTTAAGTGCTAAATTTAAAGAATTGAGACCTAATTCCTCTGAAAATATTTGATTATTTATTCCATTACCCAATGAACTGTCACCAAGCAAAATAGTATCAAAGTTTCCATTTTGTGTAATTTTTTGCATTTGATAGCTATATATTAAAAATTCTTTTTTTTTTGTTTTGGATATGTATTCTAAATTAGAATGATTTAAAGCTGAAAAAATTGATATAGATAAAAAAATTATTGATATACAAATTAGTAATAATATAAAATTTTTGTTAGTGATATTTTTAAGATTAGTTTTTTGCATTAGATTTGAGATTAACATAATAAATAATTTATTGCGAGTTTATTAAATTTAGCTATAAAAAACCCGTTAACTTTACAAACTCAATTTTATGAAAAAAAAAAACAAAAAATATGGCACAGTTTTTTGGATTACAGGATTATCTGGTTCAGGAAAAACTTCTTTGGCAAAAAAAATTTATCCTTTTATTAGAAAAAAATATGGTCCAACTTTGATTATTAGTGGTAATGATTTAAGAGACATATTTGGTCTCAAAGGTTTTACTAGAGCTGAAAGATTTCAAATAGGAAGAAAATACAATAAATTTTGTCAAGGTATTATAAAAAACGAAATAAATATAATTATTTCAGTCGTAGGGCTTTTTCATAAACTGCATTCAATTAATAAAAAAACTCTTAAAAATTACCTTGAAATTTTCATTAAATCGAAAATAACGACTCTTACTAGGTCGAAAAAAAAATTTTTTTACAGAAAAAAAACTAATAATGTATGGGGTATAGACTTAAAGCCTGAATTTCCAAAAAAACCTGATATTATAATTAATAATAATTTTAAAAAAAATATTGATCATTTAAAAAAAGAATTGATTAAAAAGATAACAAAAAATTATAGTGAATAAAAAAAAAGTTTACGTTGGAATGGCTGCAGATATTATTCACGAGGGCCATATAAATCTTCTTAAAAAAGCGAGTCAATATGGAGAGGTTATTGTCGGATTATTAACCGACAAAGCAATTTCAAGCTATAAAGGAGTTCCTTACTTAGATTTCAAAAGAAGAAAAATAATTATTCAAAACATAAAATACGTAAAAAGAATAATACCCCAAGAAACATTGGATTATGTGTCTAATTTGAAAAAAATAAAACCAAACTACGTAGTCCATGGAGATGACTGGAAAAAAGGAGTTCAGAAAAAAACTAGAAATAGAGTAATAAAAGCACTAAAAAAATGGTCAGGTAAATTAATCGAACCTGCATATACAAAAAATATATCTTCATCGATAATTAAGGAAAAAATTTTAGAGATAACATCTTTGCCACAAAATAGAGTTTCAAGGTTAAAAAGACTAATGAATAATAAAAGTTTAGTTAGAATCCTGGAGTCTCATAATTCACTGACAGGATTAATAATTGAAAACTTAAAAATTCAAAAGAAAAATATGACTAAAGAATACGATGGAATGTGGTCATCTAGCTTGACAGATTCAGCAACAAAAGGAAAGCCGGATAACTCCTCTGTTGACTTTTCGTCTAGAATTTCATCTTTAAATGACATGATGGATGTCACAACTAAACCGTTAATTTTTGATGCAGACAATGGTGGACAATTAGAGCATTTACCTTTTTTAATTAGATCCCTAGAAAGAAGCGGTGCGTCTGCCATAATTATAGAAGACAAAGTGGGTCTCAAAAGAAACTCACTTTTTAAAAATCAAAAAGGTACTAAACAAGATAAGCCTGAAATTTTTGCAAAAAAAATTAAAAAAATATGTAGTTCAAGACAATCAAAAGATTTCATGGTCATAGCAAGAATTGAGAGTTTTATTGTTGGAAAAGGTATAAACGACGCTTTAAAAAGAGCAGAAGTTTATTCGAAAGCAGGTGCAGACGCGATATTAATACATAGCAAGGAAAAATCACCAGCAGAAATATTTTCTTTTTCTAAGAAATTTAGAAAAAATAAATATTCTAAACCTCTTGTAGCTGTTCCTTCAACTTATTCGAAAGTTTATGAAAAAGATTTGATCAAAAACGGATTTAAGTTGGTTATTTATGCAAATCAACTATTAAGGGCAGCATATCCTGCAATGCAACTAGCTGCGAAAAAAATTTTAGAAAATGGCAGGTCTTTTGAAATAGAAAAAAAAATTATACCTATTAAAGAAATTATCAATTTAATTAAAAATGATTAAAGCTAATACTTTAATAAATTTAATAAGAAAAAATAATTGTAATTTTTTTACGGGTGTACCTGATAGCATTTTAAAAGAACTTTCATTTTCACTACAAAATCAAAGTAAGAATAATCACATCATTGCAACAAGTGAGGGCGCCGCTGTATCTTTGGGAATAGGCCATTATCTTTCTACAAAAAAAATTCCATGCATTTATATGCAAAATTCAGGACTTTCTAATGCTTTAAACCCTCTAATTTCAATTGCTCATAAAAAAGTTTATTCAATACCTTTAATTCTTATTATTGGTTGGAGGGGATCACCTAAAACTAGTGATGAACCTCAACATAATGTCAAAGGTAAGATTACTGAAAACATCTTAAAACTTTTGAACATTAAATACAAAATTATCAGACGCGATAAAGATTTAAAAAAATTTGATAAACTTATTAAAGATGCAAAAAAAAAAAATTCTATTGTTGCGTGTTTAATAGAAAAAGGAACGCTAGAAAAAATTAAGAGAGTAAAAAAGAAAAAAGATTTTTATAAACTAAATAAAGAATTTTTCTTAAAAACATTATTACAACTATTGGGAAAGGATACAAAAATTATTGCAAGCACTGGGTATAACTCAAGAGAGCTGATGTATTTAAGAAAAAAATACAAAATTAATAAAAGTAAAGATTTTTATATGGTTGGTGGAATGGGTCATACAACTTCAGTCGCTCTTGGATATTCTCTGTCTAATAAAAAAAAATATTGTGTATTGATGGAGATGGCTCTCTCTTAATGCATTTGGGTTCAATTAAAACAGTTGGTAGTTTTGCAAAAAAAAATTTTAAATACGTTCTATTAAACAACAATTCACATGACTCGGTGGGTGGTCAAAATACCTATGCAAATGATATAGATTTCAAAAATTTATCAAAAAGTTTAGGTTTTAAAAATTACCATTTAATAAAAAAAAATGATGGTATAAAAAGAAACATCCAAAAATTTCTTACTAACAAAAATCTTGGATTTTTAGAAGTAAAAATATCAAATAATAAAATTAAGAATCTTCCTAGACCAACTAATTTAATAAAAATTAAGAATCAATTCATGAAATAGATGATTAGTAATAAAGAAGATATAAATAAATTTATTAATGATAATGGTTTTAAACAAATTTTCATACTTTGTGGTAAAAAATCTTTTATAACATCTGGAGCTGAAATTTTTTTTAAAGGATTATTCAAAAATAAAAAAATCAAATTATTTTATAAAAAATCAGAAATACCAATCTTTGATGAGTTAATCGAGATTATTAGAGAAATTAAAAACTTCAAACCTGATTTGATATTAGCTATTGGTGGAGGAGCTATAATCGACTATGCAAAAATAGCAAATGTGGTTGAAATAAGAGATGATCTAGCTGATCTTATTATTAACTATTCGTATCCATATAAAAATAAATATACAAAATTAGCTGTGATACCAACAACAGCTGGTTCTGGCGCAGAAGTCACCTCCAATGCTGTAATTTATCTAAATGGAGTCAAATATTCTTTTGAAAGCGAACTATTATTGCCAGATAACTTTTTTTTAATACCTGAATTTTTATTATCTGCACCAAATAAAATAAAAGCATCAGCAGGTTTTGATGCAATTGCTCAGGCCTTGGAGTCATTAGTTTCTAAAAAATCCAACAATCAAAGTGTTGAATATGCACTAAAATCATTAAAAATTTCTATAAATAGCTACATTGCATTTTTAAATAATCCGACCTTAAAAAATGCAACAGAAATGAGCTTAGCATCAAATCTAGCTGGAAAAGCAATAAGTATATCTAAAACTACAGCGCCTCATGCTATTTCCTATCCTTTCACATCATTATTTAATATTAGTCATGGTCATGCTGTTGGTTTATTTTTTGAGGATTTTTTTCAATTCAATTTTGATAATCTTGAAAGATCAGAAACATCTTTTGATTTAAAAAAAAGATTTGATTTAATCTTTAATTTATTTGATGTGAATAATATTGATAATTTGAGCTCCAAAATAAAAAATTTAAAAAAAAAGGCTTTGCTTGAAGATAATCTATACAAACTAAATATAGATGTTAACAAGAACTCTCAAAAAATAATTAATGGGATAAATCTTTTAAGGTTAAGCAATAATCCAGTAAAAATTGTAGAGAATGATATTGTTAAAATTATATCAAATATAAATTAATATTATTGTTTAAAACAAAAATTTTTTTCAGTGCATAAATCAAGCCAATTGAGCTATTAGTACTGGTCAGCTGCACGCATTACTGCGCTTCCACATCCAGCCTATCAA
>MDSZ01009503.1_pt1 | contig 15487 bp, 12 predicted proteins | sample 811201 | NCBI WGS metagenome assembly MDSZ01 (sample SAMN05326647, study PRJNA326480) | marine metagenome | isolation source: seawater | place: Indian Ocean: North | collected 2010
AAAATTATAATTAAAAAAATCATCTATAATATCTAGTGATTTTCTTCTTCCTAATTCTACTATGTTAGTAGCAGGATCTACTCCTATAGTATTATGTATTCCTCTATATTTTAATGCTTCAAGCAATGGACCATCATTACAGCCAAATTCTAAAACTTTACTATTTGGTGTAATTTTTTGAGTTCTAACTAACCAATCTGCAAATTCATTAAAATGATTTTGCATGCCAACAGATGATATGTATCTATAATCTTTAAATAATGTTTTAGGAGGAATTAAAGTATTAGTTTGTACTAACCCACAATGTTTACATTTTACTATTTTAAGAGGATAAGTATCAATTTTAGCATCTGGTTCTTTAGGAAAACTCCCAGCCAAAGGAATTTTTCCAAAGTCATATATAACATCAAATTCGGTGTGCCCACAAGACTCACAAGAAATACGTTCTTTATACATTGTCATTTGCTACTTCTATTGCTGATATAGGGGTCAATTTAATTAATTCCTTTGGTATATCCAAATTATTTATAGATATTTTTAATTCTTTATCTGAGTTATAGAATTTATTATTTTTATATTCACCTATATAATTTTTTACCTCATCATATTTAAAAGGTAAATAAATTAAATGGTAATGTAATTTTGAAGGTACAATTGAACTATGAATTATTTTGTTATCTATAGATATTTTTACGTCTAAATCTTTTTCAATATCAAATAAAAATAATATACATTTATTAGTTCCTATTTCTTTATTTTTTACCCATATTTTTTCTTCTCCCATTATCCATTTATATCCATCTCTAATATAGTAATGTTTAATAAAATCAGTATCCATTTTAATTAATGTTTTTACTTTATCTTTCCAATTTTTATAAGGATAAATTAAAGAGTTTTTATGATTAAATTTTTCAAACATATAATTTTCTGTTATTCCAAAACTTGATTTTTGGTAATAATCATCATAATTAATACTCATTATTTGATTCAGAAAACCTCTTAATCTTAAAGCAAAAAATGACATATGAAGAGCGGGTTTATATTGTCCACCATCATTCATTTTTACTTTTCCATAATCTAAAATAACGTTACTATAGTACCTTAAATCTTTTTCTGTTGTTCCAATTAATTCATTTGTTACATCTAAATCATAATTTAATACATAAGCAGCATCATATCCTAAATTATAAGCATACGTTAATCCTCTTTTCCACTGTTGTACTGCTGCGTATCCATAATCTAAGTATAAAGTATTTATTTTATAATATTTATATTTTTTCCAATGTATAGTAGAACTATGTTCTAAATCCATAATGGGATTACTATAATCAAATATAGTATAATCTGTTAGGGATGTAATATCTTCTTCTACAGGATAATGTGAAAATAATATAATATCTTTTTTAAATAATAAACTTCTATTTAACCTACTTAAAGTTTCTTTTAATACTTCTTTTTTTTCATCAGTATCACAATAAGCAGTAACTAAAAAACAATCTTTTTTAGCTTTAAATGGTTGGCCATAAGTTTCTCCTCCTATGCTAAGCTTCATATTCTGTAAATAAGTGGTTAGTACTTGAATTATATTCTTCTAATAAATCAAAATATTCCGAGTTTTTTAAGGTATAACCTAATTTATTAATTTTTTTAGGTAATTTACCTATATGTTCTACAGGATCTAAGATATAACTTTTATCATTAACATGTAGTGTTACTTCTTCTTTAAATAATCTAGCTAAATATTTTGGTTTATTACTTTTTTCAAAAAATATTCTAAAAGAATCATTATGTATATTTTGGTTAAATATAAAAGGAGTCCCAAAATCTATTTTATCCTTAATTACATCTTCATATAAATGATAATTATATCTTGCTATTAATACCCTCCAATAATGTTCAGCTGAGTCAAATGCTTCTTTACCATTTGGTTTATTTATATAATCTTCTAAGTTTATTGAAGGTATTAAGGTTTTTAAATTTTCTTTTTTAATAATATTAAATATTAAACTAGGCCATCTTTCATCACCATTAGAATCTATAACCTTAGAACATATAAATGAATGTTTAGGTTTTCCTAATTGTCCTATTAAATTATCATTTAATTCAATATCATAATTAACAAAACTGTAATATTCATAATCTAAATCTAAAGCAAACTCACTTGATTTTACAAATTGATTAAAAACAGTCCATCCATAATCTGGAAGATTTGCCTCTAACCTCAGTATTTTTCCCTTTTTAGTAGGATGAGCTCTTGTATTCCAAAATCTAAATAACCTTAATGGTGGGTGTAATATAGGATTACTTTTATCAAAAATAAAATATTCAACCATTTGTTGAATTTTAAAAGGAACAGGTATATGTGATATTACTAATATATCAAAGTTAAATTGTTTTAACCTCTTTATGGTATCTTCTAATACTTTTAATTTTTTGTCTGTATCACAATGACATGTTAAAATAATTAAGTTTTTACTTTTCATAACAAGCTATATATTTTGTTTTGTCCTTTGATTTTTTATACTTTTCGATAGATTCATATTCAATATAATTTGTATCACTATTACTTTTAAACCAATCACCATTTTTATTTAATAATTGAGATATAATAGGTTGTTCAGATTTATATAAATTAAGTAATTCTTTTTTTCTTTTTAAAACTTTTTTATCTAGTTTTTTAGGAGATTTACCAAATACATAAAAATTAGTTGTTAATTTTTTCACTTTATCAAAAACTTTTTTGTGCATAGGATGTCCATATTCACCAATAGAATTATGGGTTACTATTTTTTTCCATTTTTTCTGATTTATTATATTTTTTATATCATAATCTTCTGTTGGATCTAAAACATCTTCATAATTTAAAATTTCATATGCACCTACATTAAGTTCATCCATTACTTTTTTAAATTCTTCAATCCTATTTTTATTTTTAGGAGTTGAAATACAAACTACCTTATACTCAGATCCATATTTAATTAATTCTGCTCCCCCAAATATTAATTCATCATCAGGATGAGCAACTATCATTAGTTTAGTACATTTATAATCATTAAATGCTGCGTTTAATACGTTATTATCTTTAGGTTTAACTGAAGGGTCAGGACCATGTATAAAATAAGGTTCTCGTGTTAATTTATCGTACATTACATCAAATCCTTGATCTAAATAATAGTCGTCTACCATTCTTTCTTCTTTTGAACTATAATAATTATTCCAAGTAACTTGCATTACTTCTTTTTGGTTAGATCCCCACATTAAATTATTTGCTACTCTTTCTTCTGAGAAAGCATTATCATCTACCCATATTTTTATATTTTGTTTATTAAGTTCTTTATTCCATTTTAGACATTCTTCAAAGAATTTTTTACAATTACTATTATAAAAATAAAATCCTGTAGCTATTATAGTGTTATTAGGATTTCTTGTTATTCCTTTTATTGCTGCTAGTTCACTTCCATATTGTCCTGTTAATTTTATATTATTTACTAATCTCCATTGATTTATATCTCCGTGATAATAAGTCATAAATAAAGGGTGATTAATTTTAATATTAGAATATTTTAAAGATTTGTCTATATTTTCAGTTACAAAAGCATCACCATCTAACCAAGCATATTTTTTATATCCTTCTTCTAATGAATCAATACTAGCTAAATATTTAGCAAAATATAAAGAATAATCTTTATCATATAAATCTTTTTCACGTTGGGGTTCAAATGAAGGTTTTAATGGAAAATCAACTCTTTTATTTATAACATTAGGTAAATTAATTTCTGAGTCACAATTAAAACCATAAACTATTAATTTATAATTAGAATATTTTAATAAACTTTTAGCTAATACTTCTATCATAGATAAATAACCTTTATCTCCACCAGTTATCCATATAAAATCTTTTTTACTTGGTTCTATTAAATCTAGTACAGTATTATACACTTCATTTACCGTTAATGATTTCATACAAATATGTTGTAATGAAGTTCCTTCATGTTCAGGACACCAATTCCAATTACCGGCATCAAAAACATATTCAGGTTTTACCCAACAATCATGACATACTGATTTATTTTCTATTTTTGTTACATTATTAGCAAATTCATAACCTAAAGGAATAAAATTATTAATCATTAAAGTATGTTTGTTTAATGCCCAGTTAGCCCAAGATAATCCTGATCCTAAACCTATAAATAATTCTGCATGGTACATATAGTTCCAAGTATTTTCCCAATCTAATTTTTCCTTATTAATAATGTTAGGACCGCTAAAACCTTCATAAGATAAATTAACTATTTTATATCCTTTTTTTGATAATTTAGTTGCTAATTTTCTCCAATTTTCATATGGCCATTCTTTTAACCCAGAAGTTGATCTAGGTCCTATACAAATGTATTTTTCTTTTATTGGTCTTTTTTTAGGTTTAAAATCAACACCATAATTAACTTCTTTATATGGTAAACCTAATATATCAGTAGCACATTGGATTAAAGGAACTGTGTTTGGTTGAACTTTATTTTTAAAACCATCATCCCACTTACCATCTGTTTTAAACCAACCTAATTTATATTCAGCATAACTATTATGAAATATATCTGGTTCTATGAATTTAATGTCTTTATATGCTTCTAATCCTTTAAACCATTCATTATGAAATGTACTAACTACAACACTACATTTATATTTATCTTTAAATTCTTTAACTTGGGGCATCCAAGATAATGTATCTCCTATTGATTTAGAATCAAATGTAATTTTTACAACTTTATCTTTTAAATTAAAAGTATGTACTATTTGATCGTTAATTTTTACTATCCAGGGAATATGATATACTTTACTACATTTAGTCCACATATTATTTTTAATAGTAGAAGAATGTAAAATTTCATTAGTATCTGCATTTATAAATTCAATTTTATAACTTTTTTTATGATGTCCCTTTACCTCAACTTTAGGACCTAAATTAAATGAAATTTCAATTTTATTATCTGGTATTTCTTTTAAGAATTCACTAGCTGTATCATGTGCTATTTTAGCTGCATTAGCCCAAGTAAATTTAGTTCTTATTATTTCAGATTCTTTTAGTGCTCTTTTTTTATGTTTATCATAATTTTCATAAGCATCCCTCATTACCCTTCTTAAATCTTTAAAATCTGGTTCATAAAATTCTCCACGAATTAAATGTCTATGAAATGATGAATACTCTCCTCTTTGAGCAGGTTCCATATGACTAATTTTAACTGGTAGTCCTAAACCTTCTGCAAATTCTAATTGACCACTACAATTTGAGTATATAGAAGGAGTACCACAAGCCATAGCTTCAATTAAAGGTAAATTCCATCCCTCAGATCTAGCACATGATAAAAATACATCACCACTTTGAAGATATTTAACATAATCTTCTCTACTAGGAAAATGTAATATTTTTAATCTAGGATCATCTAAACCATATTTTTTTAATCTTTCTTCTGTATTTTTCAATCCATCTTTAGCATAAAAATTATCTATAGATAATATTAAATCTACTTCTTCTTCAGGACTGAATTCATCTAGGAATGCCTCTACTAATTCTTTAGTTGATTTTCTATAATCCCATCTTCCAAAATGCATAAATTTAAATCTCCCATCATCAAAATCAGGTAATTTTACTTTTGGATCAGGTTTAAATAAATTTCCATCTACGGCTTCAGGTACTACTTTAACTTTTTTAGGATCAGCTCCTTGTTCTATTGCACATTCTCTTTGCCATTTAGATGCTACCCATAATTGATCAAAAGTATTCCATAACTTAAAAAAGTTTTCATCCATTCTAGTAGACTCCCAAACTAAATAACCAATTTTAGGACCATCATAAAGACTATGGTAAAAATGATGATTACACTCATTTAATATAATATTAACATTATGATCAAACTCATTTGGGTATTTAGTGTACATAGGATGATCTAATAATTTTTTATTAGAATCTTGTCCACTCCATAATGCTTGATTTATTAATAATTTTTTATCTACATCAGTTAGATATGTTTCACCATTATGAGGTTCATCATTCATCCCCTCCCATGTTTTAGGAGATATAGAAAAATTTCTAATTTTTAAAGGGGCTAATTTATAAAGTTCATGAGCTAGATTTTGGGCATGATTATTATAACCACCATTTCCAATATAACTAGTATGAAAATAAATTTTGGGTTTTGGCATATATATAACTTTCTTAATACAACAATATAATAATTTTTATTTAAGTATCCAAATTATTGTCTACCTCTAGTATATCCAGTTCCATCGGCACTTATTACATTACCATTATCGAAAATACTAGCATCACTAACAATTTCTTGTCCTATAGATACTACACCTTTTGAATTCCATTTTTGTATAGCAGTCATATCTTTTTGAATAGTATCCGGTATGATATAACCCTTTAAAGTAATACCAAAATTACCTTTAACTAATCTATCATTACCTGCAGTTAATTCTGTTGTTGAAGTAAATTGATCTATTCTTGCTCTAAATTGGAACCTTTCTGGATCTCCCCAATATGAATCTGATGCATATTCACATGCTTCAATTATTTTATTTAATTGATCCATATAGTATGTTTGAATTAAACAACTGTATTCTAAAGTAACAAAATCTGGTACTGCTATTGCTTCATACTGTATTACAGGTTTTCTATTGTTTAAAACATCAAAATTACTATAAAAATTCCCATTGTAATATCTTTTTTGCCAAGATTGATATAAATTTGGACCATTAGCATCTAATTTATTATATACAGTTCTGTCTTTAGAAATGGTATCTCTTTTAATTACTATAATAGGTAGCATAATAGCTCCTTTTTTATCTCTATAATAACTATCTTTTTGAAATGATACCCATCTTTCAGGTGCTGCGTATATTATTGGTACTTCTCTTCTATTTCCATTTTGATATACAAAAGGTTTTATTACATTTTCAAAATAATAAAATACAGCTTCATCTATATCTTTTATTCCTATAGCAAATGGTTTAGTATCATCATTTCTATAGCTTAATTTTTCAGATCTATTAAAAGGAATACCTGTTTGTTGTTCATTAGGATTAACTGGGGTATTAGGATTACCTCTTAATCTATCAAATGCCTTTTGTTGGTCAACACTTAATTGTCTTTGTCTTGGTGGTATGGGTTTTCTTATTTTTGCCATTAAAATCTTTCTTTATAAGGTGAAATAGCTACTTTATCAGCAGGTATATAATAACATTCACATAATGTAGATATATTAGCTCCAAAATCACCTAATCCTGGGTTTAGAGGGTTTGCTTCATTAGGATATGTTGGGTTTTTACCTGTCCAATATTGATTATTTACTGTACTATGTACTCCAAAGTATCCTTCTTGGTATAAAATAATATCACCAATTTCAGCTTCAACTTGAGCATCTTTTAAATCTTGTCTAAAGAAATAAAAATTAATTCTTTGATTAAAAAATATTCCTTCTTCTGTTTCTCCATATTCTTGAGGATCTCTATCTATTAAACAATTAAATATAAAAGGACCATCATAATATTTTGCTCCTGATGCTTCTCCGTATAAATTTACTTTTGTTTCTTCTAATTTATATTTGTAAAAAGATGCTTGTTGAGTAATAACATTACCCAATAACTCGCGGTTTAGTTTATTAACTAAACTCACATCTCTGCTTCTACCAAACATTGCCATATTATCCTATATAAATTGTGTAAGGCACCATTGATGTTTCTATCATAACAGCTTCAGCTTCTTTAGCTCTTCTGTCTAAGGATCCTAACCTTGATGTTTCATCAAAATATGCTCTTAATCTTTCTAATAATGCTACTTTTTCTGCTGTTCCCGCTGCTATTAAATCTGCTTGATTTAAAGTTACATCTGCATTTGGTATTGGAATTGTACTATATTTTCCTCTTACATACCCTAACATTTCTTTAGCTATAGCTAATGTCATTTCAAATATCCATTGTCTACCAATAGGATTTATTTCATTATAATTAGGATTAGCAAAAGGAACATTTGATACATTAGTAACTACCTCGGGAAGTACCATAGATCCACTTGCAATCCTTTCATTTCTTTTTATGTATTCAAATACTAAATGTCCACTACCTGTGGTAGGTATAGGGAATAATCTAACTTTATTGTTATGAATTTCAAAACTATAATTAGACATTCTAACCATATCATTCATTTCTATTTGTTGGATAACAGCTAGATCATAATTTAATGGCATCATTAAAAAGTTTACTGCTGGGCTATCTCCTCCAAATCCAAATGAATCAAATAAATTCATTGTACCAAAACCAGTACCTACATAAGGATCATAATATCTTGTTATAGCTGGGCTTTCTTGGTAAAATACTCTTGTTATTTCTATACCTAAAGAACCTGTTATTCCTTGTTCTGCTGCCCAAGCATTTAAATCATAGTCTTGTTGACTTGCTGTTAAAGGTATTAAACCTGTATACCAAGGGACATTACCACCAACTCCTGCTTCTGATGCATATTGTTGGGATAGTCTAAATATAACATCAAAATTAGGTGTTATTATAGTATTATTTTGGTTTGAACCAGATGGTAAACCTTCAAATGATAAAATATTATCTCTAATTTTATAAGCATATAATTCATTACCATATATAGTAATTGCTTCTTCAAAAGCTGTATAAAAAGATCCTGATTGTAATTCTATATCAACTAAAGGATAACCCATTCTATTAGCACAAAATATAGCTACTTTATCAGCATCTATTTGAAATGCTTCTTGGTAATCATAAAATCCAAAAGGTGTTTGTCCTGGTTGAAATGAGGAACTACCTTCCCAAATTGGTACATTCATAAATTATTTTATTTTAATTACACACTAAAAAATACTCAACATTTCCTACACTTCCAGAAGGATGAGCCTTAACTGATGTTATATGTCCATACTTATTGTAATTTGCATCTTCTACAACTATACTACCAGTTATATTAGCTGATGATAGTAAAAATGAACCTTGAGGTTTTAAATCAAAGTTAACTACTTCAGTTGAAGCAGATTCCAACATTAAATTAATTGAATGTGTTGTATTTAAATTAGTTATTCTAGCATATTGTAAACTACTAGTTACAAATTGCCCTGCTCCTACTACATTAGATAAATCAAATAAAGTACTTTCAGAACCAGAAGGTATTCTTAATACCCTATTATCTGAGTAAGAAATATCTTTAATAGTAATATTTAGATCACCACCTCTTGGGTTTGAATCTGTAAAGAGTCTTTCTCTTATTAAAAGGTTAAAATCAGCCATTATTATTTTTATTATAAATATTAGAAATATCTTTATTATTATAAATATAAAAAAAAAGCCCCGCTAATGCGGGGCTCTTAATTTAACTATTCAATCTAATTGAATTAAATTACTATAAAGTATTTAAACCAACTACGTCGATTGTACCATAGAATTCTGGTCTAACCATTTTCTTCGCGTATCTAGTTAATAATCCTTTTCTAGGTGTGAACGTAGATGGATCATAGATTAGCGGAGTCATGATTAACGGAATATATGGAGCAAATACAGCACCAGTTTCTAAGAACTGAGAACCTCTAAATCCTAATAAGATAGTATTAACTGTCATGTAAGGATTTTTGTATACTTTATATCTTCCATTTAATTGACCAACTTTCTGTACACCAAATGCATAGCTCATTTTAGCAGCATCGCCATCTGAATCAGCAGCAAATCCTGGAATAGATTCTAGGATAGTTGCAATAGTTGGAGAACATACTAAGAAGTTAGCACCACCTCTAAGAGTTTTCTGGTGAATGATGTTACTTAATTTTTGGATTTTAGTACCAAGAGTTTGGAACCACTGTCCTTGTGAATTATAGAATCCTAGGTCTGTGAATGTTCCGTCACCTGTTGTAGCAGTAGTTGCTTGGTTGTTAATAGCAGACCATACTTCATTTCCAGCAGCAGCAGAAGTTAATAACATACTTAAGATTTCTAAGTCAATTTCTAATGAAATGTACTCACTTAAGATTGATGTTAACTCAGCCTCAGCATCTAGAGAATGGTAAGCATTAAGATCTTGAGCGAACTCAGGCGTCCAAACTGCTTTCAATTTTCTAGTTTTAGCAACGATTGCAGATGATTTCATCTGTACGTTGATTTCTGGAATGTCGATTGGGTTGTTATCAGCGTTTAATGCAACGTTACCGTCTTCAAAATCACCTCTATACTGATCAGTTGGTTGTAACTGATAAGTTACTGTAACACTACCGTTATTAGCTACCATACTTCCTGTTGGAATCATAAACTCAACAAAGTTTCCTGTTGAATCTAATCTTGTGTAAGCTTGTAGGTTAGCTTCTTCTGCAGAAGCGGATACATAAAATCCTTTAATACCTACTTTATCAGCATTAGGTAGTAATGTAAAAGGAACTTTTACTCTTGCTATCGCATCACCTACTGCAGAAGCAGAGTAATCAGAATCGAAATCAAGATCTGACCAAGAAGCGGTATGTAAACTAACATCAGTAGCGTTCAATAAAAATACTGAACCTGTGTTGTTAATAGAATATCCAAATCTTCCTGAGCCATATAGACCACCTGAATTAGTGTTACCAAATGGATCTACTGGAGGTACTCCAGTTCCTTTGTCTCCATATAATGAAGCTGTTGCAGCAAAAGGAGTCTTAGTAGTTCCATATTGGAAATCTAAGAAAAATACTAGACCAGAAGGTAGGTTCATTGGTTGAACAGAAACGAATTCTTTAGACGATAATTGTCCAAATACTTTTCTTACCAATGGAAGAGCTACTCCAGCCCACTGTCCACCTGTACCAGCTGTGAATTTACCTGTAGAGGCAGTTCCACCACCAGTTTGTGAACTCTCAACAACAAGTTGTTTAGCCTGATTTTCAAGAATCATAGACATATTATTTCTATTTGTATCTTGTAAACCTTCTAATAGACCTGTCTTTTCCCATTTTGTAGCTAATTTAGCTGCGTCACTCTGTAATGAGTGATATGGGTTTGCGCTTTCTAAAAGAGAATTTAAACTCATAATTGTTTTTTTTAATTGTTAATAATTTTTTAAATAATTCCAGCTAGTTTTTTAAATCTAGCTACCATTGCATCAGATTCTACTATAGGTTGTTTTTTAGATACTGGAGCTTTTCCTGTAATCTTTGAAGCTGATCCTTTGATTTTTGATTCAGTAATTGGGGAATTATCAATTATTCCTTCATTTAATGTTTCAAAAATAGTTTTAGCTTGTTTAACATCCTTAGCTTTATCAAATGCTTTTAATACTTTAACTTTTTTACTTTCAGTTAAGTTTTTCGATTTGAAGATTTTATTAGTGTAAAGAAGTTTAGCGTTTAATAAATTAACCTCATTTAATTCACCTCTTAATTCATTTATTGAATCAATTGCTGATTTAAGGTCTTCTTCCATTTTACGCATTTTTTCTGTCTCCATTTCTGGTGCTGATTCTTTTTCGAACTTACCGTCCTTCTTTTCATCATCACCTTTTCTTTGAACTGGATTAGACATTCTTTCTTCCACTTCTTCTTTGGCTTCGTCGATTTCTACGTCTACGTCTACATCGTCTTCAACTTCTACGTCTTCAACGTCTTCAACTTCAACATCTTCCTCTTCGAATTCGTCACCTGGCTCTAATTCGCCAGCTTCTACCATGTCCTTAATTACAGATTCGATGTATCCTTTTAGGTCGTCTTCTGATAAGTCATCAAGGTCAATTTCCATGTCATCCATGTCATCGTCCATATCTTCCTTTTCATCTTTCATACCATCAAGGTATCCTTCTTCTTCAGCATCAGTTCTAGCATCTTCGTCAATTCTATCTTTAATGTCCTCAGCATCTTCACCAGCGTCTTTAGCTAGTTTAGAAATTTGGTCTAAGTCATCTCTGACAGCATCAACTTCTCTATCGATAGCTTTTTGGTCAGCGTCTGAAACTTCTTCATCTAATTCTGCAAGTAATTCGTCTAAGTTGATTTCTTCGTCAACTTCGTCTTTTTTAGAATGAGCCATTTCTTCCATCTTTTTATCTTTTTTGTCTTTAGAATCCATTTCTTCAGTTTTGACATCATCTTCTTCGTACTTTTTACCGTACATTTCATCGACTTTATCATCTTCTTTATCCATTTCTTCTAATTTTGCAGACATCATTGATTTTAAATGTGGAGTAAATGCTTCTTCTAATGCGAGCTTAGCATTCGCGATAGCTACTTCTTTTACAGATTTAGCGTCAGCGATTGCTTCTGTAAGCAAATCTCGGTTTTTTGACATAATCACAAAATTTTTTTTGGGAAATACGATTATTAGGAATCGTAATAAGAAATTATTATTTATTGATGCCATATAAAAGATGGCATATTACGGTTATACGTATATGAGTATTTTGTAAAATTACACTATAGGGCAATTACCTTTTGAACATAAGATTTCTCTAATAATATTATTAACATTATTATAATCATATGTAATATTTTCCTTACCTTCTTTTATCATATGCATAAAAGAACCTGGGTTTGAAGGTGTAGAAACAAAATCCCAACATAACAATTCAAAATCATCTTGCACTTCCATTACGCCATCTCTATTTTCTAAAGAACCCATTCCTCTAGAAGATACACCTACTGTAACACCGTGCTTTATTAATTCTTTTACTATATTACCTGATGGAGTAGGAAGAATTTCTATTTTACCTAATACATTATCTCCATCCCACCAATAATCAGATATTAAATGAGATACATTTTTTAAATTTATTATTGATGATTCTGGGTGGTCTAATTCTCCCATTGAGCGTCTTTCATCTATTAATTGGGCATATTTATCCATTTCTCTATCCCATAGATCTTTAGAATAATATCTACCATTACCATTTTTTACTTCAGCTGTAGCTAAAATACCTTCTACCATCAAGTTTCCATTTTCTTTATTAACATTTTCTGTTAATTTTACTGGAGAGACTGATAGTGTGTGGGTCTCAATTAATAGTTTTTTGCTCATATTTTTACTTTGTTGTAGAATAAGGGCTTAATGATTGTCCTACTTGCTTAGGATCTCTTTCTCCAGATGGTCCTTTAGTTGGATTATTTTTATCATTCCAATTTACAACATTATCCTCCTTCATTTTTTCTCTTTTTTTCATTTTAGCAGTAGGGCCCTTTCCAGCACCTTGTCTTTTTCTATTAGCAATAAATCCAGCTACTCTTTGAGCATCTTTTTTACTATATCCTTTAGCTTTATCTACTTTTTTTACTAACGAGTCAAATGATTCATCTACTTCATCTTTGTCTTCTTCATTAACGTTTTTAAATTTTTCTAAACCAGAATATGATTGATCTGGGGATGGGTTTTCATTACTATTAAAATTACTATCATTATTACTACCATAATTTGAATTAGCATTACTATCCTCGTCTACCATTTCTGATCTTTGATATTTTTTGCCGCACATTTTTTCATACACTTTTTCCATCTTGCCTTTTCTTTTTTCTAAAAGCTTGATTTCTCTTTGCATTTGCTTCATTTTCTTTTTATCAACTAATTCAGCTAAATTTTCATCTTCATTAATTGAACTTACTCTTTGAATTTTTTCATCAATATGATTATTTAAAAATTCTAATTGAGCTTCTAATTTAACAATATCGCCTTGTTTACCTATTTCATTTAATTTAGAATCAATAGATTCTTTTTTAGGTTTTTTCTTCATATTAGCTTTAATTGCTTTATCTCTAGCTGCTAAATAATCATCTGAGTCTATATCACCATCTCCATCGTGATCTTTTTTAGCCTCATTTACATCTGGAAAGCTTGGCATTTCATCTTCAGTCATACCTGCTTCCGCTTGAGAATTTTCAATAGCTTTTTGTCTTGCTTCTAAAGCAACATCTGTGTCTTTATATGACACATTAGTTCCTTCATCTTCAGCCATCATTTGTCTAATTACTTCACCTGACATTGCTGCTAATGAATTTGGATTACCACTAGTTACTACACCACCTAATGATTCCTTAATTAAAGATTTAATTCTATCTTCTTTAGATTCTTTTACTACTTCATAATGATTATTACTGTCTTCTAATTTTTCACTATATCCACTACCACCATAATTTTCACCTGCATTCTTTTTCATTCCACCATTTTCTGTTTGATATCCTACTGCTTCACCAAATTGGCCTTCTTTTACATAATGTAATGGATCTTTTGATAAATTTTTAATTACTAATTCCTGAGCTTCTCTTAGGCCTAACTCTGGGTTTGCTTTGCATTCATAATATACTCCATTAAGTAATTCTTGACCACTAACATTATTAATATTATTTTCTGATGGAGAATATGGGTATTGATTATCTAAACTATTTTCAACAGTTTTATCTGGGGCGTATTGACCCATTCCATTTTCACCAATCTTAAATTTAGCCTTTGATTCAGCAGGAATTTTTTCAGATTCTTCTTTAGTATTAAACTTTCCAGTTTTGTTAATTATTGGAGATAATTGACTTTCTCCCTCAGATAAGAATTTTTCAAAAGCTAATTCAAAATCTTTTTTATTACCAGATATACTTTCGATTTGAGTTATTGGTTTTAAATCAATGTAATTTTCTTGAATTACTGATTTGGATTTTAAAATTTTGCTTGTTTCTTCAAAGGTACTAGAATTAGTAAGCAAATCAGGGTATCTTGATTTAGCATCTTTTAAAAAGACATCTTTATGTCCTTTACCTTCTTTAATTAGATTGTATTGTTCTTGTAATGTTTTCATATTATTTTTTTAATAATGTTTCAATGTCTTTTAAATAGTCATTAATTAAATCTGTTCCTATTACTACAGAAAAACTATTTGGGTTTTCTCTATAATATTTTATTGTTTCGATTTTAGCTTGTCTTAATGGTTTTTTAATAGCTTCTAATCGATTTTCAATTTCATTAAAGGCGCTAATGCGATTTTCTTGAAATTGTTCTTCTTTTGTTTTATTTTCTTTAACTAACTTATATTTCATATTATACATATGTGGCCCTTTATTCCAATTACTATTTAACTTGGTTTGGAGCTAATTTGTATCCTAATTGTTTAACATAAGTATCATCATCTGTTCCTAATGCTTTTTTATTTAATCTAAAAGCATATGGTGTTAAATAAGCACCCGCAGCACCAGAAGTTGAAATTTCTTCAACATCATCTTCTTCAAGTGGTCCTTTTCTTACTCCAAATTTAGCATCTGGTTTTTCACCTATTTTTTTAATTGATTTAAGGATTTTGTCCATTGCTGCTTCAGCCTCTTCTCTAGTTTTATATGGTTCACCATACTGAGCTTCACCTTTTCCTTTTTTACCAGTTACAATATATTCTTCTTCGTTTATTGGAGTTAGTATATAGTCTCCATGTTTATGTTTTTCAACTTTAACTATTTTTTTAAGTAGTTTTAAAAGTTCATCTTTATTAAATCCGAAT
>MDSZ01244186.1_pt1 | contig 15487 bp, 17 predicted proteins | sample 811201 | NCBI WGS metagenome assembly MDSZ01 (sample SAMN05326647, study PRJNA326480) | marine metagenome | isolation source: seawater | place: Indian Ocean: North | collected 2010
CATGAAGCTGTGCCTTTTTAATATTTACTTTAATATTTTTGTTATTCAAAAAGGTTGTTACCCCACAATATGGATCTTCAAATGAATTAATCATATTTATTAATTCTAAATCTTTTAAGTTCCAGTCAAGATAACTATTATCAAATTGATTTATTCTTGGGTAATATGATCCAATATACTTAGGGTTATTCGTTAGATCAAAATCGAAATTATTGTTTATATTTTTTAAAAATTTTTCATAAAAACTTATCATTTTTTGATTACTAAATTTTTCAAGCTCATGTGGTTTAGTACAACTTTTTGGAAACAAGTTTTTTTCGTACATTAATATTTTACCCATATCAATATTTTCATTTACCATATGCACTATTTGATTATCTATACGATCATTTTGTAATATACGCCAAGTAAAACCTCCACCACCTTTACTAAATGGCAGCCTACTAGCATGAAAGTTTACAAGGTTATTTTTACATATATTATTAATTATATTTTTTGTAAAAATAAGTCTCGATCCTAATGATATGAATAAGGTGTCTTCATTTTTATTTATTTCTTTAAGGTAATTTTCAAAGCTAGTATTTATTTTATCAAAAATCTTTATATTTTTTTTTGATTTAAAATTTTTATACTGATTACTTGAAGTGATAATAAGTGTTTTATAATTTAATTTTTTATTAATACCTATTAAGTCTTCGATGATATCAATATATCCAAAAAATATTATTTTTTTAAATTTTTTATTAAAGGATATTTTTTTTTTCATATTAAAATTTTTTGTAAATTTTTTTCTATAACGTATTTTAATTTATTATTCTTTTTTTTTGCTATCTTTAATGCAATAAGAAGTGTTTTACAATCCTCTAAAGCATCATGCTTTAGTCTCTTAGTGCTTGTTTTTAAATTTTTTTGGATTGTTGAAGTATTCTTATTATTAAAAACTTTTCTAAGATTTAAGAAGTTATATCTTCTTCCTTTTTTTTTTAATTTATAATAAGTAAAATTCAATTTTATTATCTGTAGGTCATCTCCATTCGAGCAAATTATTTCATTTTGCTTTATATCATTTAAAATATCTAAAATTTTATTTTTAGAAGTTTTTTTAATTTTCAATATATTTTCATTAAGATTTGTTAATGATGTAATTCTTTTTGGTATTTTTTGTACTGGAAAAAAAAAATAATTATTTTTTTTTATTATTTTGTTTAATTTTAAATCATATTTAATACGTCCAATTTGTATTATTTCAGGAAATAATTTATCTTTATTTAACCTAAGTTTTTCAATAGAATGAGATTTTGATAAACTTAAATATTCAGTATCAATAATATTTACAATCACTTACTTTTTTTACATTCTAGAATAAATCCAGAGGCAAGAAAATTTCCACGCCAATCATTTGGATCTTCAATTTTCAATGAATTAAGATAAAATTTTTTTTTTGACATATTTTCAAAGTACGGTGGTAAATAATGATAATGATAAAAATAAATATTCTCTTTTTTAAGTCCTACTTTTTTTAATAATTCATCATCTATATTAAGGGGATTATGAGATGTTGAAAAAACTCCCACATCGTCAATATTTTTTTTTTTATTTCTTAAATCGAAATTTCTTAATATCTTTTTTAATAGAAGTTTTTCTTTTCCAATCAACCTGTCTTCATTGAAAAGTTCTTTAAAAAAAATTTTTGTATAATTATTAAAGGTGGAAATATTAAATAGTTTATTTCTTAATGAAAAGATTATTTTTCCATTTTTTCTAAGAATTTGGGTTTGCTTATTTAAAGTTTTAAAAATATTTTTTGAATAATAAAATGCTCCAAGTCCCAAGATACAATCGTAATAATTTCTTTTAATTTTTTTTGGATTTTCGAAATCATTACAAAAAATTAGATTTTCATTTAGATTATGTTTCTTCAAATTTTTTTTAGCTTCTTTTACCATATTAGAAGACTTATCGTAACCACTTATATCGAAACCTTTTTTTTTAATTATTATTAAAGGCATTCCACTTCCACATCCTGCGTCTAAAATTTTTTTCGGCTTATTTTTATTGAGAATACTTAAGACAATTTTTAATCTTAGGTCGTTAGCTGGGTATTGATTGAAATCTTTTTTTTTTGAATATAAATTAAGATAATTTTTGGATATATTCTTTTTATTAAAATAGTTGTAAGCTTTCATAAATAGTATAATTCTGTTTATATATATTTTTAAATAAGATTGAAAAGATTTAATAAATAAATATTTAACTTTCAAAATATGGGCTTTTTCTTATTAACTGGCATGTTTAGATCTGGCAGTACATATCTTTCACGTTTATTAGATAATCAAAAAAATATATATTGTAATTCTGATGTCTTTTTTCACCCATTTAAATTACTTAGATATACAGTTTTAAAAAAGGAAAATATCAAAGTAGATTTTGAAAGCCCATTGGAGGATTATTTTTTAAGTTTTGAAGATCAAATAAAGTTTAAGAAAATTATTGAATGTAAATTGGACACGAGTTTTAAAAGAAGAGATGTTAATTTAACTCAAAAATTAATGCTTGAAAGAGCTAATTTGTATGAGAAAAATTTAATTCCGCTTCTAAAAAAATTTAAACCTAAAAAATTCTCCGATTATATAAAAATGACAGGAGATTATTCAAAAAAAAATTTTAACAAGAAGATTTTTGGTTATAAATCTAATTGGTGTAATGAGTTTAGTTATCCATTAATTAAAAAATTTCCTAAAATTAAGATCATTTTTATAGTTAGAGATCCACGATCAGTTATTAATTCAAAATTAGGTAGGAAAATTAAGTACCCTTTAATGCCAATGATTTATCAGTGGAGAAAAAGTGTAGGTATTATGCTGGATATATTTAGAAATCATAATGATCACAATAATGTTTACATATGTAAATATGAGAATTTAGTATCAAAACCAAAAAAAACTATAAAAAGTATTATGAGGTTTCTAGGAGATAAAAATAAAAATATAGTTTTGACAAAAGATCTTTTAGATGCGAATAAAAAAAAATGGCATCAAAACTCATCTTTCAAAAATAATGAAATTAAAAAATTAAATAATTGGAAAACCAAATTAAATAAAAACCAAATTAAAGTAATTGAAAATCTTTGTTTTTATGAGATGAGGCTTTTAAATTATAAATGTCAGAAAAATAACTCTTTTTTTAATGAATATAAAAAATTTAATAAACTTGAAAAAAAGCCTTACGATATGAAATTTGTTAGATATTTAAAGAAAAATTATAACTTTAATAAAAACCTATTTAGTTTGGAAAAGTCAAGAAACTATCTGTTAAGTTCAAAAAAAATGAATATAAAAACTAATAATAAAGATATTGAAAAATTTTTCTTAAAAAAAGAAATTTATAGAATACTAAAAAATGCAAAAATTAGATAACAAGATACACTTTTTCCCTCAACACTGGAGTGTTTCAAGAGAAAGAATGTATAATTTTATTAAAAAATATTATTTATTGAATAGAACAGTTGTTTCAAATGATCAAACAAAATTTGCAAACGACTTAAAAAAGTTATTTGATGGAAAAATCATAAAAGAAAAACCAGGATCTAAATGCTTAACTTGGAAAATACCAAAAAATTGGAATGTAAAGGAGGCGTATATATCAGATTTAAAAAATAATGTTATTATTGATTATAGAAATAATCCATTGCACCTTTGGTCATACAGCAAATCTTTTGATGGTAAAATAAGTACAACAGATTTATTAAAACATATTTCTACTGATATTAATAGACCAGACGAATTTCCTTATCATTACTCCAATAGTTTTAATCACAATTACGATCAATGGGGATTCTCAGCACCTTACAATAAAATTTTAAAACTAAAAGATAAATTTTATAAGGTAAAGATTAACTCATCTTTTGATAATAAAAATCATTTACAAGTAGTTACAAAAAAAATTAAAGGTAGATCAAAAAAAACTATTTTAATTATGGCTCACACTTGTCACCCTGGTATAGTGAGTGATGGTATAGCATGTATAGCAGCTGCTTATGAAATATTTAATCTACTAAAAAAAAGAAAAAATTATTATAGTTATGAATTTATCTTTGGTCCTGAATATTTTGCTGCTGCCAGTTATTTAAAACGCAATATTAAAAATAAAAAAAACATTAAATTTGGTATCTTTTTTGACACATTAAGCAATCATGAACCTATGACATTACAAAAAAGTGTTCAATCAAATACTCAAATTGATAAACTATTTCAAAACATCTTTAGAAATCATCTTAAAAATTCCAAGATAGGAAATTTTAAAGAAATGATTGGTAATGATGAATTATTTTATAATGGCACAAATATAAATATTCCAACAATAGGTATTGCTAGAGATAAAAATCGAGAATATCACTACAACACAGATAATTTAGAAAATCTTTCATTATATAAATTGGAGGAAAGTATCTGGGTTATATTTAGAGGTTTGATTGCACTTGAAAACAATAAAAAAGTGAAACTTAAATATCTTGGGCCGTTATCAAGAGGAAATTTTTTAAAGGAAAAATTAAAGAAAATTAAAAATTTAGACTGGAAAAAAAATGAAAAAATTTTAATTCTTGCAAACGGAAAAAATTCAATTTTAGATATTTCTGAGAAATTAGATGTAGATTTCTATTATGTCTTAGAAATATTAAAATGTATTCCTAAAAAGTTTATTTCTTTAAGATAATTTTTTTAAATGCTTAAAATCCTCAGCATAATCAATATCTATTGATTTATAGGTTGGCATGTAATATCCAACAAGTTTTTTCCCGTAGAATGTTTTTTCTTTTAAAAAATTTTTAATTTTCGCACAATAAATACTTCCATTTCCTGCATAAAATTGTTCAAATTCAGAACTCTTTTTCTCAACTTTTTTTGGAAAAATTATTTTTAACCATTTTTTTTCGTATTGCATAGCTTTATATGGTAATTGTACAAATTTTGTAACAGCCATAGCATAATTTGCATTTAACTTAATTAGTTTTTCTAAAGTTCCGTCTATATCTTTTGTATTTCTTAGTGGTGCAGTTGGATAAAGAACGCAAATAATATCAAATTTTTTTAAAGTTTTGTTTTTTAGAATATCAAGACAAACTTGGTTAACAGTTGAATTATCTGATGCTAAATTTTTATTCCTGTGATGAATAATTACTTTAAACTTTTCACTTATTTTTTTAATTTTAGGGCAATCAGTAGAAACTATGAGGTGGTTAATATATTTTGATTTTAATGCGTATTTAATTGTATGAGTTATTATTGGTTTTCCACTAAAATTGAGAATATTCTTATTTTTTAATCTCCTTGATCCTTTTCGGGCAGGAATTATTCCTAGAATTTTTGGTTTTGTTTTGAAGCTTAACATTTTTTATATACAATATATATATAATTTTAAGATGTTTAAAGTAGCTTTTTTATTTGATAAGTCTAATTCGTGGATAAAAAAATATTTTAAAAATTTTAGCTACAAAAAAAAAAAATTTACGTTCAGATTTTTTTTTGATTCAAAAAAAATTAAAAATTTCGATATTGTTTTCATACTTGGGTACACAAAAATTTTAAAAACAAAATTTCTTAACTGTAATAAATTAAATCTTCTTATTCATGAAAGTGATCTTCCTTATGGGAAAGGTTTTTCCCCGATTCAATGGCAAATTCTAAAAGGAAAAAAAAAAATAATTTTTTCTATCTTAGAAGCAGTTAAAAACTTTGACTCTGGTGCTATTTTTGAAAAAAAAAAAATTGTATTTAAAGGATATGAATTGAACAATGATATTAGAAAGATTCAAGGTGAAACAACCTTGTATCTAGTTAAAAATTTTCTCAAAGATTATCCAAAAAATATATTAAAAAAAATACCACAGAAAGGCAAAAGCACATATTTTAAAAGAAGAAATTTGAATGATAGTCAATTAGATATAAATAAATCAATAAAAAGCCAATTCAATCTTTTAAGAATTGTGGATAACGAAAAATATCCTGCGTTTTTTAAATATAAGTCTAAAAAATACAAATTAAAAATTTTTAATTTTTAGATTTTTCAATAATTGAGTTACAGTAAATTTTATTTTTATATATTTTGGAATTTGAAAAAAAAATATTTAATTTCTTATATTTGATAAAAGCTTTCGAGTAGTATTTGCTATCTAACATTCTTATTTTGTTGTAAATCTCTTTAATTTTCATTTCTTTTATTTCGTTATCTTTAAGTTTTAAACGTTTAAAAATTCCAATCTTTCCTTTCTGATTTTTTAAATTAACTTTTTTCATTTTTTCGATTTTTTTAATCATTATATATGTTTTATCAGACATCCTAAGAAAAATTTGATCTAAATTTCCACTTAGAGAAATTTCTTCTTTAGAAATTATTTTACCAGCATCAATTTTCTCTGATGCTTTTAAAGCAAAAATAGGTGAATTATTGTATCCTCTTTTTATTAAATTTTGTATTGGGCTCCCACCTCTTCCAAAAGGTAATGGGGAAGTATGAAAAATAATACAGAAATAATCTCTAATGATTTTTTTTGGTATTTTGTATCTCCAGTGAGGAAAATAAATATATTTGGGATTAAATTTTTTTAAATTTTTTTGATTCAATTCACTTTTTTTATAAAAAAATTTATAATTTTTACCTAATTTTATTTTTTTATTATCAAGCCATTTCACCGAGCAATATACTAAATACCTATTTTTCATAAAACGATTATGAAATAATTTGTCTTACAATTTCAAAAGACTCTGCCATTTTTAATCCGACAGAATTTCCTCTATATTTTGCTAGGTTTTCAATACCTGAAAGTGACCTAGAATTAGGATAATTCATCATTTCTTTTTTATAAGCTAAAAGAGCAGATTTTTTTTTCTGCCAAAATTTAGATATATCAATAAATAAATTGGGTTTAAAATTTGGAGAAATTTTATAAGCTGCGAAATCTGTTGAAGAAGGAATTTCAAAAAATCTAATTTCAGTTTTTTTAGTTTTATTTAAAGGCCTAAAGGCAGTTAAACAAGCTTTTGAAATTATATGATGATCAATATTTAAGTCACCTATATGATGAGTGTATACTATATCTGGTTTGAATTTTTTACTTATTTGCTCAATTTTTTTCACTATATTCAAAATCGATATACTATCTAATTCATTATCTGGATATTTAAAATTTTCTAACCACTTAAAACCTAGTATCTTTGAAGCTAGAATTGAATTTTTTCTTCTTAATTTAATTATTGAAGAATCATTTAATTTATTATCTTTTAAATTTCTTGCTGAAACCCCATCAGTAAATGAGACTGCTTCAATCTTATGTTTTAACTTTTTATGATAAACAATAGCTCCACCGCAACCTATTGTTTCATCATCTGGGTGTGCAACAATAATAAGTATTTTCATTTAGTTGAAACTATAATATTAAATTATAATGAAATCAAAAAATAAAAAATCTCTTCAACTGATTAACAAAATACAGAAAATAAGATCAAAAAACAATGTAAATTGGATGAACATACTTAGATTGGGTTTTAAGCATGATCCAAAAGCTGCATCAAAGATTATGTATAACATTTATATCGATGATCAGAGAATATCAAAACTTGTAAAAGAACTTTACAAGATATCGAGATGATAAGAATAAAAAAGAATAAAATTTTTTTTATTGCTGAATTATCTGCAAATCACAATGGAAATTTAAACCACGCAAAAAAGTTAATAAAATGTGCAAAAGTAAATGGTGCTTCAGCAATAAAACTTCAAACCTATACAGCTGATTCTATGACCTTTAATTCAAAAAAAGAAATTTTTAAGATAAAGAGAGGATTATGGAAGGGTTATAAGCTTTGGGATTTGTATAATAAAGCAAAAACACCCTACGAGTGGCATCCAAAACTTTTTAAATACGCTAAGAAACTTAAAATTCCAATTTTTAGTACTCCCTTTGATGTTCATGCAGTTGATTTTTTAGAGAAATTAAAATGTCCATTTTATAAAGTTGCCTCATTTGAAATGACAGATTTGGAGTTAATAAAAAAAATTGCAAAAACAAGAAAGCCAATTATTATTTCTACTGGTTTATCAAATCTGAAAGAAATCAAGTTAGCATATGATACAGCTAAAAAATATGGATCAAGTCAGATTATTTTACTTTATTGTGTTAGTAATTATCCATCAGATATAAAGGATTTTAACGTAAACAATATTGAAATTTTGAGAAAGAAATTTAATTGTGAAATTGGCCTATCTGATCATTCAAAGGGATCATTTGTTGGAATTTGCTCTGTCACTTCTGGTGTAAATATTGTTGAGAAACATATCGGTTTAGATGGGCAAAAAAATGGTTTGGATATTGAATTTTCTTTAAGAGGAAAAGAAATAAAAAATTATATAAATGATCTAAATAATACAAAAGAAATTTTTAAAAGAAAAAAATTTTTTAGAAGTAAAAATGAGTTAAAAAATTCTATTTTTAAAAGATCTATATTCGTCTCAAAAAAAATCAATAAAGGAGATAAGTTTAGTAAAGAAAATTTGATTACAAAAAGACCTGGATTTGGAATTTCTCCAATATATTATTCTAGATTAATTGGAAAACGGGCAAAAAGAAATTACCGTTACTCTGATTTAATTTTAAAAAAAGAATTATTTTGATTTATTTAAAAAAGATTTTTTGACAACACTGTCCTTGGAAAGATTAATATTAAATCTAAAGTTTTTCATTTTTTCATACTCTATTGGCGTTATTCCATTTTCTGGTCTCATAAACTTTACTTTAACATTTTTTAAATAGTTACCTTTTGTAACATTTTCCTTTACATAGACGCTTCTTCTTAGACTAAATCTACTTTTTAAAAAATCTTTTTTTGAATATCTTGAAACTTGCAGTGTTTTTTCAATATTTCTAATAGTGTTTACAAATGTAATTGCTTCTTTTTTTTCTAGAGAAAACATATGTTCAATTTCTTTTTTATATTTATTTTCAGTTATTGTTTTTTCAATTAATGGCACACCTAAAGTTAGCGCTACTATATCTATATCAAAATTTGGGCTATGGTCTGAATAGGCTATGGGGTATTTAAAAATTTTCTTAAGTTTTAAAATATTTTTTATTGCTACATCGTCATACCTTGCTGGATACCCTGGAGGACAGTAATGGATTATAATATTTTTATTTCCATATTTCTCAATTAATTTAATTACTTTAATTATTTCTTTTGTTGTAGAATTTCCTGTATCTAGTTGAATATTGGTTTTTAATTTTGCCACCTCTCTTATCAAAGGATAAAAACTTATATCACCGGAGGCAATTTTAATAGATGGACATTTAAGTTTTTTTGCAATTTTTAATTCTTTAAGACCACCAACAGTTAAAAAAAATAAAATCTTTTTTTTATCTGCATATTTTTTTAATTTTATCCAATCACTCTCACTTAATTGTCTCCTCTCAAAAATTTTATAAAGTTTATCTCTTTTACTTAATATTTCATTTTTTTTATTAAAATATTTAAAGTTAATAATTTGATTTTTGTCAGATAGTAGATCATCTTTGTTAAATAATTGGAATTTTATTGCATCTGCTCCTGAACTTGAAGCAATATCTACAAGTTTTTTTGATGACCTTAGTCCGTTATGAGTAGCACCAGCTTCAAACGTGATAAAAGTTCTGTTTTTTGAAATTGAATATTTTCCAATATTTATTTTTCTCATAAAATATTATTTTATAATATCCTAAATTGGCCTTTTATATCATTAATTAAATTATCGTCATATTTAAATTTTTGTTTTTTATTGAGATTAAAAAATCGTCTATTTTTTTTTGAGAAAGTATAGTTTTTTTTGTCCAATTTAATATTACTCTGATAATTATTTTTTTTGACATTAAATTTTTTTACATACTTATTGTCTCCAATTTTTTTCCAAATTTTTTTATCACGCATTGACTCAACATATTTATAAAACTCCTTTTCTGTAATTCTTAAAAATTTAAGGTAAAAACTTAGAGATTTTGGTTTAACATTATCGTATTTATTCACAATTTTTACTGCCTCATTTCTTGTCATTCTTCCATATCTAACTTCTGCGGAAGCATGATCTGTTCCTCTTCCATATCCGAATTTCAAATATTTCAAATAATCATGGATGTCATTAGCATGATCATCAATTTTATGAAAAGAACTGAATGTTCTTTCTCTTATTCCCTCAAACAATTTGAAATTATATTCACTTACCATTTGCTTTACAATTTTTAAGTGATCCCACTCAAGATACGAACCTAAATATATCCCCCTCACACCAATTTTTTCTAAATCTTCAGTCCTAGGAAATTTAAATGGATGTAAATCATGATCTTTAATAAGAGATTTTTTGTTGTTTATTAAATCACTCAATTTAAAGCCTCGCATTTGATACTCGTCTCTTACCCATTTAGTGTACTCTGGATAGTCATCTAAAGTATAAACACCGGTGTTAATAGCATAGCCAGGCTCACCCCAAATCATTAAGGGAATTTTTTTCTCTTTAGCAACTTGAAATGGGTAGCTAAAAATACCTGTATGATAATGCCAAGTTAAGTCACCTGTTTTTTTTAACATAAACTTGGAAATTTTTCTTACCTTTTCGATTGAAGATGTAAATCTTATCAAATCAGCATCAAAAACTTTCACTAGATTGTTTAAATTTCTTAATCCTAATTGAGTGTTAAAACAGTGATTGTAAGTAACAAATAATGGTTTTAACTTGAATTTTTTAATTGCTATGTGGGCTTGATAGTGGCTATCTTTACCACCCGATACTGGAATTATACAATCATAATCTTGTTTGTTTTTTTTTGATATGAATTTGTATTTGTCAATTAATTCTTCGAGATTTTTATACCTTTTATTCCAATCAAATTTTTTCTGTCTAAAAAAATTTTTACAACCGCTACATATACCTTCATTATCAAACAAGATTGTAGGTTTTGCATTTTCTGGATAAACACATATTTTACAATACTTCATATTATCGAAGATTTATTTTTTTACTTTTAAGATATTCTTTAGCTTTAGTAGCAGAGTTTTCAATGTAATGATATATATTTGCACCTGCGGCAGCTGATATATTTGTTAATTTGAATAACTTTTCAATTTGTGACCACTCTCCTAGACCACCAAATGCAACAATTGGTTTTTTAGTTTTTGTTTTTACAAATTTATAAAGATCATAATCATACCCCTGTCTAGTACCATCTTTATCAATTGATGAAATATATAATTCACCTATATTAAAATTATTAATTTTTTTTATCCAATCTTCTAAATTGGTATTTGTATTTAATCGTCCTCTATCAATAAAAACTTTATATTTTTTTTTTATTTTTTTTACATCTATAGAAATAATGATACATTGAGCACCAAATTCTTTTGATGCTAATTTTATTAAAGTATGATTTTTAAAAGCATTAGTGTTAATAACTACTTTATCGGCCCCATTTTTTAATAAATTTTTTATATCATTGTTATTTTTTACCCATCCACCAGCAGTGATAGGAACGAAAGATTTTTTTGAGATTTTTTTAAGAGTTCTTAGAAATATTTTTTTTGAGCCACTATCTCTAGAGACATTCAAAATAATAATCTCATCAATTGACCACTTATTAAAATAATCAATAGCTATCTCAGGTTTAGAGTGGATTATATTTGTTAAATCATAATTAATACTTTGAACAACGACGTTTTTATCAATAATTAAAGTTGCAATTAACCTTTTTTTTAACATTTCAAATTAAAGAAAAATTTTTTATAATTTTTAGACCTTCCTCTTGACTTTTCTCAGGATGAAATTGAACTGCAAAAATATTTTTATAAGATATACTAGAGCATATTTTTTTTCCATAATTTACAGTCGTAGAAACGCATGATTTTTGTTTTAAATTACAATAATAGCTGTGTAAAAAATAAAAATTTGTATCTTTTATATCTTTCAAAATTTTACAATCTTTTTCCTTTTTAATATTATTCCAACCAATATGTGGAACAACTATATTATTTGAGAATTTTACACAGTTTCCCCTAATTAAAGATAAACCTTTAATACCAGGACTTTCATCTGATTCATCCATCAAGAGTTGCATACCGAGACAAATTCCAAACAAAGGTTTTTTTTTTATTTTGACACTGGCAATAATTTTCTTATCAAAATTATTTTTTTTTAAATTTTTTATTCCAGCCTCAAAGGAACCTACCCCAGGTAAAATCAACTTATTAATTTTTTCAAAATCCTGATCTTTTTTTATTATTAAATGAGGTATTTTTAAGTAATTTAATGAATTTATTACAGATGAAATGTTGCTTATATTTAAGTCAATTACACCAATCATAAAAATTATTTTATTTAATTCGTTTAATAATCTATAAATATTAACATAACATTAAATTTTTAACTTTGAAAAAAACAAGAGATATTTATCATAAACAACATTCTAGATTAATTGGATATAAGCCTTCAATGGAAAGATTTATATCCATGTTTAGTTATAAATATTTTTCAATTGGCAAAGTAAGCAAAAATTTTATCAAAAATTCAAAAATTTTAGATGTTGGATGTGGTGATACAGCCAAAGTATCAATTGCGATGGCTGGATTAGGATCCAAAAATATTACATTATCAGATATTGGGACCAATTGGATGCCCAATGTAAAAAAAAATTTAAAACTCTACAATATCAATAAAAATTTTTGGAAACTTAAATCAGCATCAGTAATTAAATTACCATTTAAAGACGAGGAATTTGATTTTGTAATTTGTCATGGTGTTTTAATTCATTTATCAAATATTCAAGACGTTAAACAAGCAATTAAAGAGTTATGTAGAGTTACTAAAAAAAAGGGAGCTATATATATAGCTGTTGGTAGTGAGGGAGGGTTAGTAGAAAAAAGCTTATTACCGTCTATCAGAAGTTTTTATGGAGAAAACAAAACTTTTAAAAAATTTATTGATAATTTAAGTCCAAATAAAATTATCGATCTTATTTTGACAAAAAAAAAATATAGAAATATTTCATTCAAAAATAAATTTAATTTAAACGAAAAAATTTTAAAAAGATTATTTGATGAGGATTTTTGTGTGACAGTTCAAAATTTAATTCAGGTTCCAAAAAGATTAAGTATTAAAGAAAGATTTTACATTAAAGAATTTAAGAAACACAATATCAAAAAAAATTATAGATTAGCCAGATTTGTACCACAAAATAACATTAGAAATATTTTTAGCCATCTTCATTATTTGTGTAATGCAGGGAATGCAGGTCTAATTAAAGTAGACAAATTTTCACTTGATTTAATTAGTTCAATTTATGGCAGTGGAAAGCAGGAATACATTTTCTGGAAATGAATTAAATTTTAACTTATGCCAAAAAATCACATTGAAAAATGTTTAATTTGTTCAAGCTCTGATTTTTTAGAAATTAAAACTTTTATAAAGATTTCTTACAAAAAATGCTTGAACTGTAATTTTCATTATCAAATTAAACCAATCAAAATAGATTATGTGTCCAAAAATTCCCTCAAGTTCAAAGATAAATTTGGTGAAAAAAGGAATTTTTTAAAAAAAAATGAAATTGAAAAAAGAGTTAAAAATTGGTTCGGGGGTATTTCTGATTATATCAATAATTTACAGAACAATAAGAAACTAAAAATTCTAGATTTTGGCTCTGGTCCAGGCTACTTATTAAGTAGCATACATAATCATCAAAAATATAGTTATGAATTAAATTTGAATTCACAAAAATATTTAAAAAAAAATCTAAAAGACGTTATAATTTTAAAAAATCCTTTTAGAAAAAAATATCAAAGATATTTTGACATAATTATTCTTTATCATGTTATTGAGCATGTTGACAAACCGATAGAACTAATTCGAAAATTAAAAAACCTTTTAAAAAAAGGAGGGGTTATCATCATTGGAACACCAAATGTCGACTCTTTAGGATATTTAATTTTTAAAGGTAATTTCAGATTATTTGATAGAGAACATTTGTTTATGTTTGGTGAAAAAAGCATTAGAATTCTTTTGAAAAGATTGAATCTAAAAATTATTAAAACCGAATTTCCGTTTTTTAAAACTGATTATTTTAATTTAAAAAATTTATTTTTAATGTTATTAGTATGGAAAATATCACCACCTTTCTATAAAAATGTTATGACACATTATTGTAGAAAGTAAGAATAAATATATGAAATCAGTATTAATTACAGGTGGAACAGGAAGTTTTGGAAGAGCTTATCTAAAGTTTATATTAAAAAAATATAAGAAACTTCAAAGAATTGTAATTTTTAGTCGAGATGAATACAAACAATCAGAAATGCAAAAAGAATTTCCATTAAAAAAATTTCCTAATATTAGATTTTTTATTGGCGATGTAAGATCAAAAGAAAGAATCCATAGAGCTCTTGATGATATTGATTGCATTGTTCATGCTGCAGCAATAAAACAAGTTCCCACTGCTGAATATAATCCTTTTGAATACATACAAACAAATATCTTGGGTGCTCAAAATATAATAGAGGCTGCTCTTGATAGAAAAATAAAAAAAGTTGTGGCACTTTCGACCGATAAAGCCTCGTCACCTTTAAATTTATATGGGGCAACTAAACTTTGCTCAGATAAGTTATTTATCGCCGCAAACAATATCAAAGGCAAAAGAGATGTCTCTTTTAGTGTAGTAAGATATGGAAATGTTTTTGGAAGTAGAGGGTCAGTAGTTCCGTTATTTCAACAACAAATGCAAGAAAAATTTTTTACAATAACTGATGGTAAAATGACAAGATTTAATATTTCTCTAGATGATGGTGTCAAAATGGTTGACTGGGTAATAAATAATTCTTTGGGAGCAGAAATTTTTGTGCCTAAAATTCCTTCTTACAAAATTTTAGATTTAGCAAGAGCTTTTAAAAACAATCCTAAATTTAAGTTTGTGGGTATAAGACCAGGAGAAAAATTGCATGAAGAGATGATCTCTAAAAGTGATTCAAATAATACTTATGATATTGGCAAATATTACTTAATTTTACCTAATGAATTTGTATTGAAAAATAGAAAATTTTTAAGAAAATTTAAAGCAAAAAAAGTCAAATTTGGTTTTTCTTACAATTCACTTGATAACAATTCATTTTTAAAAATAAATGAATTAAAAAAAATGATAAAAAAATACACTAGTAATGAAAATAATTAATTATGCAAAACAACATATTTCAAAGGGAGATATATTAGAAGTCACAAAAGTTTTAAAATCAGATTTTTTAACTCAAGGACCAATATCAAAATCTTTCTCAGAAAAAATCAAAAGTATTTCAAAAGCAAAGCATTGCACTCTGTTTAATAGTGCCACAAGTGCTCTTCATGGCGCATGTTTGGCATTAGGTCTAGATAATAAAAGTTTGCTTTGGACATCTGCAAATTCTTTTTTATCATCAGCAACATGTGGTTTAATGTGTGG
>MDSZ01033482.1_pt1 | contig 15485 bp, 13 predicted proteins | sample 811201 | NCBI WGS metagenome assembly MDSZ01 (sample SAMN05326647, study PRJNA326480) | marine metagenome | isolation source: seawater | place: Indian Ocean: North | collected 2010
GAAAGTTATTTCAATATAATGTTAATTTTATTGGGTGTGTATTTCATGCGGTTGTGTGAGTTATATATCATTTCCATAAGATTTATTGAACAAGATGCAAAAGCAATTTTGCCAAGGGCAATACCATACTTAATTTTAATAACACTATTTTTAATCTTTAAGCCTGATGACATTACATCCTTACTATTAATGTGTGCTATTGCTTGGATGACAGTTGTATTTTATGTTCTATCTCTCAAAGGGTACTTTGTAATACAAAAGTTAAATATCAAACTACTATTATCCAGCACATTGCTTCTTTCGATAAATACATTGGGAACGCAGATTACTGGCAACTTTGATCAACTTATGATTTCAGGGCTTCTAGGTGACACACAACTAGGAGTATATAAAATTGGTCTCTCCTTCGCTTTTTTAGTGATGCCAGTGATTACAGTTTTTTCATTTATATATCTATCTAAATTAAAAGAGAAATTACAAAATGATTCAGTTCAATTAATTAAAAAATCATTCTACAGTCAAATCGGAATTAACTTATGTGCTGGTTTAATTTTCTTAATTTTTTATTCAATATTTCTTGTCGATATTATTGATTTCATCTATGGCCTGAACGATGAAAATGCTTATTATGCAGGAGTAATTTTGGCCATTGGTGTATTATTTAATGTTATAGCTATAGTTTTTTCCTATACTTTCTTAGCAGTAAAGAAGGATAAAGAAGTTTTATTCATTACATTAATTGGGGCTACGACTAATATTGTTTTAAATTACTTTTTCATAACAAGTTATGGGATTTTAGGTGCTGCATGGGCCAGCGTTGTTACACAGTTTTTAATGCTTGTTCTCTATGTATATATATTTTATTTCAAAATGGATTCGTTTAATTCATTAAAGAAACTCATTTAACTTGTGTAGAATTTTAGGATACATAAACTACAGTGGAGTGAATTTTAAAATATGATTTCAGTAATAATGAGCATTTATAATGAGCCAGAAAACTGGAGTACAAGTTTCATTAACTCAGAGTTTAGGGAATTAACAAATGATCAGAAGAGTGAATATACATTTAATGGAGTCATAAAGGGATTGATCAAAAATTATGAGAAATTCCTTAAACATTAAGCTATATAAAGGCGACAATTACACTATAATCAAACTTGAGAAATTGCCCAGGTGGTGAAATTGGTAGACACAAGGGACTTAAAATCCCTCGAAGGAAACTTCGTGCCGGTTCAAGTCCGGCCCTGGGCACCATTGATTAAAATGTCTAAAATAAAATCATGAAAAAAATTACTGTTGTTGGAGTGGGTTATGTAGGTTTATCTCTTGCCATTCTATTGGCAAAAAATAATCAAGTTGATTTAATTGATTTAGATGTTGCTAAATTACAAAAAATCAAAAAAAGACAGTCGCCTATTGATGATAAGCTCATTGAAGAGTATCTAAAAAAACATAAGCTTAATATGCAGACTTCAACCGATTTTCAAAACTCTTATAAGGCATCTGATTTTATAATTATTTCCACCCCTACTGATTATGATGAAAAAAGTAATTTTTTTGATACTTCAAGTGTTGAAAATGTTTTAGCAGAAATAAACAAATCCAAAACCAATGCATTGGTTGTTATAAAATCAACTATACCAGTAGGTTTCATTGATAAATGTTCAAAAGCTTATACAAATTTAGATTTATCTTTTTCACCTGAGTTTCTAAGAGAAGGCAAAGCCTTGTATGATAATTTGTATCCATCCAGAATAATTGTCAGTGGCAATTCAAGTAAATCCAAAGATTTTGCTGACTTGCTAGCTATGTCAGCAGCAATTGAGAGAGATAAAATTAAAATCCTTTTTTTAGATCACTCAGAAGCGGAAGCTGTAAAGCTTTTTGCTAATACTTACTTAGCAATGAGAATTGCTTTTTTTAATGAACTTGATTCTTATTGTGAAAGTAGGCATTTAAAGTCTAAAGAAATTATTGAAGGGGTATGCCTTGATCCTAGAATTGGAGATAGTTATAACAATCCAAGTTTTGGGTATGGAGGCTATTGTCTCCCAAAGGATACAAAGCAACTTCTAGCTAATTATGATGATGTTCCTAACAATCTAATTCGAGCAATTGTTGAAGCAAATACTACAAGAAAAGATTTTATAGCTGACTCAATCATAAATAGAAAACCTAAAGTTGTAGGAATTCATCGACTTGTGATGAAAGAAGGCTCTGATAATTTTAGATCTAGTGCAGTTCAAGGCATTATGAAAAGGATTAATGCAAAAGGCATAAAGATTGTTATATTCGAACCAGTGCTTGAGGATGGATCAAGTTTTTTTAATTCAGAAGTAATAAATGATCTAGACAGATTTATAGAACAGTCAGATTTGATAATTACAAATAGACTATCAGATGGTTTAAAAAATGTATTAGATAAGGTTTATACAAGAGATATTTTTGGGATAGATTAATGAAAATACTAGTTACCGGAGGCGCGGGCTTTATTGGCTACCATTTAACTAAGAAGCTTCTCAATAATGGTTTTGAGATACTCTCAATAGACAGTCTAAATGATTACTATGATGTAAATTTAAAAAAAAATAGAATTGCAAACATTGAGAGTTCGGAGAATGCCAATGCATTTAAATTTCATAAAGTAGATTTGACAAATAAGGAGCATTGTTACGATATTTTCTCAAAAAATAAGTTTGATATAGTAATTCATTTAGCCGCTCAACCAGGAGTAAGATATTCCATTGAAAATCCCCATGCATATATAGACTCAAATATTCAGGGCTTTATGAATGTCATTGAAGGATGCAGAAATTTCGATATTAAACATTTTATTTATGCAAGCTCAAGCTCAGTATATGGTTTGAATGTTTCGGTGCCATTTAAAACTACCGATAATACAGATAACCCAATATCTTTATATGCTGCAACTAAGAAATCGAATGAATTGATTGCTCAGACTTATAGCCACCTATATGGCATACCTACTACTGGATTAAGGTTTTTTACGGTTTATGGGCCTTATGGGAGGCCAGACATGGCATATTTCAATTTTACAAAATCTATCTTGTCTGGAAATCCAATAGATGCGTATGGATATGGTGAGCTAAAAAGAGATTTCACTTATGTTGATGATATTACTGAAGGGTTACTAAGATTAATTGATAAACCACCAACAAGACAGCAAAATGAATTATCAAATATTTCTTCTTTCCATAAGATTTTTAACATTGGAAATAATAGTCCAGTAACTGTTAACGAATTCATCAGAACAATTGAAATTGCTTGCGGAAAAAAAGCTATCGTAAATAGAAAACCAATGCCCCTCGGTGACGTAACTGAGACATATGCTGATATAGATGATTTATTTGAACATACAGGCTTTAAACCCATAACCTCATTGGAGGTAGGAATTACAAACTTTGTAAAGTGGTATAAAGAATATGCTCTAAAATAGATATTTAAGTTATGCATAATGAAAAAGTAAGTGTGTTGATGGCTCTGTATAATGAAAATATTGGCCACGCAAAACTAGCAATTGAATCAGTTATCAATCAAACACATCAGAACAAAGAGTTTATTGTAATTATTGATAATAGTAAAAATACTGAGATAGAAATGACTGTAAATGCCTATTCCATTGAGTACCCTTTTATAAAAGTTTTAAAAAATGAGATTAATTTAGGCCTAGCAAAATCACTAAATAAAGGTATCTCAGCTTGCACTGGAGAATATATTGCAAGAATGGACGGAGATGATATATGCGATTTAAAAAGGCTAGATCATCAGCTAAGCTTCCTAAAAAAAACAAATTCAGATTTTGTTTCATGTAATGTAGAGCTAATTGATGATGATGGAAAAAGGTTAGGAGAAACAAAATTTAAAAAATTTTCTGATCAAGAAATATCAAAAATCATTCAATTTAAGTCGCCTTTTATCCATCCAACTTGGTTTTTCAAGGCAAACATCATAAAAGAAGTTGGCTTCTATAACCCATATGAAGCAGCTCAGGATTACGATTATCTTTACAGAATATGGAAATCAGGCGCAATTATTAATATGGATGAAAAAAAATTACTTCAATATAGGCAAGGCGCTAATTCAGTATCAAATAGCAGACTATATTTACAGTTGCTCAGTAAAGAGTTTATTAGAAATAATTTTTCTAATAATACAGAATTTTCAGAAATGAATTATAAAAAATTTATAAATAAGCAACCAAGTCTGCTTGAGAGGGTAGGCCTTAATTTTTTTATAAAATCAAAGCATCTTTCAGGTTTGCAAAGATTTTTATTACAGGTTTGTGCATTTTTTCTTTCTAAGAGAATTAGAAATGAATTGATACTAGAACTGAAAGGGAAAATAACATGACAACAATAAATACTTACTTTCCGCTCTTATGTGCAAGTTTTGGAATTTTTTGTTTTCAGGCAGTAGCTTTTTATCTTAACCCAGAATCGAAATATGTTTGGTTTCATACCCTGTTAATTTCTACTTTGATTGGTCTCTACTATTTATTTAGGTTCTTACCAATCACTGTAATGATTTTTTTCTTTTCTCTATACTTTTATGTGCCTAAATACTTTTTTGTAGACGAACTTTATCTTTCTCATCACCTATATAATCAAAATGCCGAATCAATTAATTTTGTCTCTGTCTTAAATTCAATGTTTCTCATTGGGATTTTTCTAGGAATTGGAAAATTAAACCACCAAATTAAAAAATTTGATTTATATGGAAAATTCAGCGATAAAACTGTCTTTTGGCTACTATTTATTTTTTGTTCAATCATTCCTTTTGTTGGGCAAACAGGCACATCAATCTTTGAGTCAAGCTATGGTAGTGCTGAAAAATCTACTCTTTTCGAATATTTTATAATTTTCTACCTTCTTTTGCTTTTGTTTGCAGATAGAAAATCAAATATTCAAGATCTATCTTTATGGATCATCTTTTTGATTTACATTACAAGATCTCTTCTATTTGGTGGGAGGGTAGAGGTAGTAATTATTTCTCTGCTTACGCTTTATATTAGATATGATTTCATGCGCAATAGATCTATCCAATTTTTTATTTTAGCTTGGTTTGGAATCTTATTAATGCAACTCATAGCTATAATCAGAATGAGCCCATGGTTAGCTCAAGAAATTTTTTCTGGCAATTTTATTAGTGCTGAAGGTATTATTTGGACTATTCAAACTCAATATGGTGACGTATACCAAGCAAGCTTAAGGATAATAGGGTTGTTATCTGAGGGATTTATAACGACAAACGAAAGAATAACTTCGCTATTTTCAGTGATATTTGGTTTTTTCCCATCTAGCTGGCTACCTGAAGTTTATAATCTTGCAAATTATTTGAGAAATGTCGCAAGTACTGGTGGTGGCGGACTTGTCTCAGCTTATAGCTACGTATGGTTAGGTGGTTTTGGTCCTCCAATTTTTGGAATAATAATCGGCATGGTTATTAGGTTTGGACTCAGGAACATAAATTTTTATCTAGGTTTGTATTGCTTGCTTGTCTTAACATTTTTTCCGAGATGGTTTGCTTATTACCCAACACCATTATTTAAGGCAATGTTACTTCCACTATTAATACTCTTAACATTATCAGCTCTTAAATTAATTAGAAAAAATAAAAAGCAGAATGCATGAGCAAACATAAAGTTTTAATTAACCTTTCAAATATAAAAACTGGTGGAGCGAAACAAGTAGCTAAATCATTTTTACTAGATCTTGTAAAAATGGGCTCGTCTGCCCCTTCATTCGACCTTCTTTTGCCAGATACGTTTAATGAAATGAAGCAAAAACTTCATAATTCAACTTTAAAAGTTATTTCCTATAATTCAAATGGATTTAGTTTATTGTCTGATTTGGAATCAATACAAAAAAAATATGACTTAGTTTTCACACTTTTTGGACCCAAGTACACATTTATGAAAGCAAAAATAGATATAGTGGGCTTTGCCCAATCCAATATACTTTATCCCGAAGTTCAAAGCGAAGTTGAAAGCAACATGAAAGAACGCTTATTATCAAAATTGAAGTATTTTATTCAGAAAAGGTTTTTCCAAAAGGCAGACCATATCGTTGTTGAATTAAATCATGTAAAAATTGGTGTACAAGAAAAATTGGGTTTCAACCCTAATTCAATTTCAGTTGTAAAAAATACAATCTCAAACGCTTTTACTAACCCAGATTTAAATGCTCTAAAAATTGATGAATGTAGAAAAATTAAAATTGGATACATAACAAAAGACTACCCATATAAAAATATCAAAATACTTCCAAAAGTTGCACAAATTCTGAATAAAGATTTTGGAATGAGTGTTAAATTTTATTTAACACTAGCTCCTAATGAATGGAAGAATCATTCATTGCATTTTGGAAAACATGGAGTATCTGTCGGTGAGATTAATGAAGAGGCGTGTCCTAGTTTTTATCACCAGATGGATGCAATTATATTCCCTAGTCTTATCGAAAGTTTTTCAGCTGTACCGCTAGAAGCAATGTATATGAATAAAGCTCTTTTTGCATCAGATAGAAACTTTGTGAGAGAAATATGTAGTGAAAATGCGATTTATTTTGATCCAAAAAACCCCTATGAAATCTCAAAAAAAATATACGATTATTTTAAAAAACCAAATAATAATATTTCAACAAGAAAGTACGCAATGCAATTTCCCTCCTCCATGATGAGAACCAAAGAGTATTTAGGTATAATTAATAAACATGTAAGCCAATTAAACAAAGATTGAAGTTTTTTGTTGAGGATTGGTTCAAAAAATATTTTGAAAAAATGAAAATATTCAAAGATAAAGTTTTACTAATAACAGGTGGTACTGGTTCTTTTGGTAATGCAGTTCTAACTAAGTTTCTTGATTCGCCCCTTAAGCAAATTAGAATCTTTTCTAGGGACGAAAAAAAACAAGATGATATGAGAAAAAAGTTCTCGAACTCAAAAATCTCCTTTCATATTGGCGATGTTAGAGATAGAGCTAGTCTTGATTCTGCTTTTTCAGACGTTGATTTTATCTTTCATGCTGCAGCTTTGAAACAGGTTCCATCATGTGAGTTTTACCCTATGGAGGCTGTAAAAACAAATGTAATTGGAACAGAGAATGTGCTTGATGCTGCAATTAAGAATAAGGTATCAAAAGTAATTTGCCTAAGTACTGATAAAGCCGTTTACCCAATAAATGCAATGGGAATTTCAAAAGCATTAATGGAGAAAGTTGCTTCAGCAAAATCGAGAAGCCCAGAAGCAAAAGATACAGATATCTGCATTACAAGGTATGGAAATGTGATGGCATCAAGAGGGTCGGTAATTCCACTTGTTGTTGACCAAATAAAAACAAATCAAAAAATAACCATAACAGACCCAAATATGACTAGATTTCTTATGAGCCTTGAGGAAGCAGTAGATCTTGTTATGTTTGCATTTATGAATGGAAAGAATGGAGATATATTTGTTCAAAAATCACCATCGTGTACTGTAAAAACTTTAGTCACTGCACTTAAAGAAGTGTTTAATGTCCCTAATCACCCTGTAGATGAAATAGGAACAAGACATGGTGAAAAATTATTTGAGACTTTATTAAGCAAAGAAGAGTTTTCTGTTGCAGAAGAAATAGATAATTATTTTAAAATAACTCCCGATTTGAGGGATTTAAATTATGAAAAATATGTTAATACAGGGGATAAAAAAATCTCTTTAACTAATGAATATAATTCTCACAACACAAAAATTCTCAGTCTTGTTGAGGTTGTCAAAATCTTAAAAGGCCTTCCATTTATTTCAGCAAATACAAATAAAAGTGATTTTGATGACAAAGGAATCTTTTGATGATAAATATTCTTGTTACTGGATCTGATGGCTTTATTGGTAAAAATTTATGCAGCCACCTTTCTGAAAAAGGCAAATATAACATCTTTAAATTTGGAAAAAAAAATACACTTCCAGAGCTTTATAATCTTTTAGATAAGGCTGAAATTATATTTCATCTAGCGGGTGCCAACAGACCCAAAAACAATCTTGAATTTTATGAAACAAATACCAATTTCACCAAAAAGATAATATCTTATCTAGATCAAAATAATCTTTCACCCTCTATTGTTTTTACATCTTCAACACAAGCATCGCAACTAAATGATTACGGTAAGAGCAAGCTGCAGGCAGAAAAAATAATTGAAAGTTACTCCAAGAAAGCTAATACTGATTGCTTTTGTTTAAGGTTGCCTAATATTTTTGGGAAATGGTCTAGACCAAATTACAATTCTGTTGTTGCAACTTTTTGTCATAATGCAGCAAATAATATTGAAAGCAAAATAGATGATGCTGAAGCTAAAATTAGCCTTATGTATATTGACGACTTGTGTGAGATTTTTATCAACTACATTGACTCAACGGATAGCACCGTAATTGAAGACCTTAAACCGATTTATAAAATTTCTGTAGGAGAAATACATCAGAGCATTGAAAGTTTTAAAAGCTCTAGAGAAAATCTAGTAATGCCAAATGTAGGCACAGGCTTCTTAAGAGCACTTTATTCAACATATCTCTCTTATATTCCAAAAGCAAATTTTAAATATCAATTAGATGAAAATATTGATGATCGAGGAATTTTTTGTGAGTTTTTAAAAACAGAACAATCTGGACAGTTTTCATTTTTTACAGCTAAAAAAGGAATTACTAGAGGAGGCCATTATCACCATAGCAAAAATGAAAAATTTTTAGTTTTAAAGGGTGAAGCAAAATTTAGGTTTAAAAATCTTGTTACAGATGAATATTTCGAGTTATTTACATCAGATAAAAAGTATGAAGTTGTTGAAACTATTCCAGGCTGGACACATGATATAACAAATATTTCAGAAGATGATTTGATAGTAATGTTGTGGGCCAATGAGATTTTTAATCCCCAAAAGCCAGATACATTTGCAAGGAGCATGGAATGAAAAAACTTAAAGTAGCAACAATAATTGGAACTAGACCAGAAATAATAAGGCTGAGCAGAGTTATCTCAGAGCTTGAAAAGACATGCAATCATACTTTAATTCACACAGGGCAAAATTATGATTATGAGTTAAATGAGATATTCTTTAATGACCTTCAGCTAAGGAAACCTGATTATTTTTTAAATTCTGCGAGCGCTAATGCTATGGAAACGATAGGCAAGGTTATTGCAGAGAGCGGAAAGATCCTTAAAGAAAAGAAACCAGATGCTGTTTTAATTCTTGGAGACACAAACAGCTGTATGAGTGCTATTGCTGCAAAAAGACTTAAAATACCTGTATTTCATATGGAGGCTGGAAATAGGTGCTTTGACCAAAGAGTTCCTGAAGAGATAAACCGAAAAATTGTTGATCATGTCTCTGATATAAATCTACCCTATAGTGATATAGCAAGAGAATATCTAATTAAAGAAAATTTTCCGCATGATCAGATTATAAAAACAGGCAGCCCAATGTTAGAAGTTTTAGATTTTTTTAAAAAGCAATATGAAAGTTCAAAAATTCTTAAGAAGCTAAAGCTAGAAAGCGGCAAATATTTCGTAGTAAGTTGCCATCGAGAGGAAAATGTTGATGAAAAGTTAAATCTTAAAAAACTAATTGATGCATTAAATGCTATCCAAAAAAAATACAATCTACCGATTATTTTCTCAACTCATCCTAGAACTCGAAAACAATTATCAAATTTAAAAATTAAATTTAATAAGCAGATCAAGTTCCTAAAACCTCTTGGCTTTCATGACTATATCAATTTGCAAGTAAACTCATTTTGCACACTTTCAGATAGCGGCACTATAAGCGAAGAGTCTGCAATTTTAGGTTTTAATGCACTAAATATTAGAGAAAACCACGAGAGACCTGAAGCTATGGAAGAATCATCTGTTATGATGGTTGGTTTTAATGAAGAACGGATTCTTCAAGCAATAAAAATTATAGACAGTGATCAGCAACATCATGGATCAAGCATGCTTTGTGTTGATGATTATGAGAAGCCTAATGTTTCAAAAAAAGTTGTTAGGATTATTCATTCTTATGTTGACTACATCAACAAGAAAGTTTGGAAAAAGTAATTGAAAAAACTATTTGTAATTTCAGAATATATAAGCCTTAAAGAAAATACTACCAGCTACTATTGGGCGCGGTTAACAGATAGTTTGCAAAATATTTATGATACTGAGATCGTATGCCCAAAGAATAAATTTACTAAAACATTTATTAACGAAAGCTCACTTAAATGTCATTTCATTCATGATCTAAATCTTAGTAAAAATAATATTTTTACAAGAATAATCAGACAATTATTATTTTCTTTGCAAATCTTTTTTATTATCTTGGGAAAAGCAGACAGGAATAGCGTAATACTTACAGGCACGAATCCATCATTAAATTTATATGTTTTAACTTTCTTAAAAATGTTCAAAGGTTTTAAGTTCTTGCTTGTCTGCCATGATGTGTTCCCTCTGAACTTAAAGCCATCTGGTTTGATAAAAAGTAAATTACTTCTTGAAATTTTAAAATATATCTCAAGACCAATTTATAGATCATGTGATTTCATTTTTGTAATTGGCAGGGATATGAAAGATGCAGTTATCTCAACAGGAGCAAATAAAAACAAAATTAGCTACATCCCAAATTGGGCAAATGCATCTCATGTATTCCCACAAGAAAAAGAAAAAAATAAATTAATTATTAAAGAAAACCTCAAAGAAAATATTGTATTCACATTTTTTGGCAACATTGGAAGACTTCAAGGTGTTGAAAATATAATTTCAGCAATGGAATTTGTGAAAGATAATAGAATTAAACTTCTTATTATTGGTGATGGTGCTTTAAAAGAAAAAATAAAAAACGATCTAAATAAAGGCATCTACAAAAATATTATTTACTATGGACCACTAAAAACATCTTTGCAAAATATTGGTCTAAATGCTTGTGATGTTGCTTTAGTTAGCTTAATTGAAGGCATGAAGGGATTGGCTGTTCCTAGCAAGAGTTACTTCTCATTGGCAGCTGATAAACCTATTTTGTATATTGGCGAAGAAAATTCTGAAATTGACCTAATAATAAAAGAGCATCAGCTAGGATGGCAAGTGCAACCAAATAACCCAAAAAAATTAGCATTGTTAATGGACAGCATTGCTAGGGATTGGCCTTCAAATAGACCAAAAAATATTTATGAAAAACAAAAGGAATCTTTTTCTGAAGAACAAGCTTTAAGGTCTTATCTTAATCACATAAAAGATTTTGCAAAATAACCTTCCTCATCAAAAGAAATTGCTTAATACAATCAACTAATGAAAAAAATATTTGTATAATATTTGCACACTTATGAATATTTTGAAAAATCTGCTTTCTTTTCTGAGCAGCCAAAACAAACACATAAAATCATTTATTGTCTTTTCTTTAGACTGCACATGCTTCTTGATTGCGTATATTGTATTTATGTTTTCGCCATACATATGGCAATTTGAAATGAATCTTGATCTTCCAACATATTTATTATTACTTTTACCTATTTTTAGCTATGTATTTGTGGTTGGCTTGCAGAGTGGCTATAACGAAGTTTTTAGAAATTTTGGAATTACAAGTCTAATACCATTAATTACCGGAAGCGTAATATTTTTTATTTCATTATTAGTTACAACTTACTACGTATTTAATGATTTTTCTTACTATGCTTTTTTTCAAACAGGCTTAGCTATAACATCAATGAGTTTTCTAATGATTTCTTTATTAAGAGTTGGTTATAGAATTATTTCTTCAGACCATCACATAAATAAAACAAAGAATATATTTATCTATGGAATCGGAAAATCTGCACAAGAGTTATATTCGTCACTATCGTTTAATTCAAACTATTCATTAGGCGGGTTCTTGTCTGCAGACAAAAATTATATTGGTAGAGAGCTTAATGGATTACAAATAATATCTTTAAAACAGGCAAAAACTATTTGGAATAAAATAGATAATCCAATTCTTTATATCGCATCAAGAAGTTTAGTTGGAAAAAATAGAAATAAATTGATTGAATCATGCGTCGCAATTGGTGTAGAGGTAAAAGAGATTTCAACTTATTCAGAGATGTTAAAAGAAAAACAAGTTGAACTAAAAGATTTGAGTATTTCAGATATCTTGCCTAGATCTAATATTGATACAGAAATAGAAGGCACAGATCTTCTTACAGATAAAACTATTTTAATTACAGGAGCTGGTGGATCAATAGGTTCTGAGATAGCAAGAATCGTTAGCACTTTTAAAACAAGGAAGTTAATTATATTGGATTTGTCAGAACCAGCACTTTTTAATTTATATTCTGAAATTAGTGAATCTGCAAAAAATATAGAGTTAATTCCAATATTGCTTGATATAAAGAATAAAGCAGACCTTGATAAACTATTGCAAAAATATAAACCAGATATAATCTATCATGCGGCAGCTTATAAACATGTACCAATATTAGAAGATATCCATAATTACAAACAAGCATTTGAAAATAATTTCTTTGGCACATGTAATGTAGTGGATTTAGCAGTCAAAAATAATGTGAAAAGTTTTATTTTTGTTTCAACAGATAAAGCTGTTAGACCGACAAATTTAATGGGTGCCTCAAAAAGACTCTCAGAGCTCTACATACAAACAGCAAATAAAAATTCTTCTGCAACTTCTCTTAGATCAGTAAGGTTTGGTAATGTAATGAATTCTTCAGGCTCTGTTGTGCCTATATTCAGAAGACAAATTAAGAATGGTGGACCAGTAACGGTTACGCATCCTGATGTAACTCGTTATTTTATGACAATAGAGGAAGCAGCTAGTTTAGTAATACTTACTTCTACAATTAAAGGAACTAATGGTGTTTATATGTTAAAGATGGGTAGCCCAGTCAAGATATCTGATATAGCAAGAAGAATGATCGCTTTATCAGGCAATGAGATCAAATCAGATAATTCAAAGGATGGTATAGAGATCATATACACAGGTTTAAGGCCAGGTGAAAAGTTATACGAAGAATTATTGGTTAAAGAGACTGATGCAGAAACTAATCATCCAAAGATATTTGTTGATACAAACTCAAGAATTATTGAACAGGAATCTTTTGACGAAATTATTTCTAGAATAAAAAATTATCTTAATCACGATGAAATTGAACAGCTTAAATTACTACTCAAAGAGCTTACAGAATATCATGATGAGCCAAATGGAAGTTGAAATTTTTCAACGACATTTTTAATTTTCTTCATCACTTCTTCATATTTTTTTAGATCTTCAAAAAGGTAAGGATCTTCAATTTTTTCAAAGGGATTCTGATATGTAAAAAGTTTTATTTTTCCAATTTCATTTGGAAAAATTGTATTTAGTCTTAATAAAATGAAATGATCCATGGCTAAAATAAGATCAGCTTTATTAACACTATCCCTACTTATTTTTTTTGGGGTATGAATAAAATTCCTTACCCCCAATGCGTCTAAGAAACTTTTTGATCTAGGATCCATTATTGATGATGATTTTGGTTCAAGACCACATGAATTAAAGCTTACTTCAGGAAACCTTCTTTCTAATAATTTCTCAGCAACAGGACTTCTGCAATAATTTGCAAAACATACAACAGATATTTTTATGCTGCTTAGTTTTTTAGTCACTGGTAAGGTTGTCGATACTATTTAGGAAGGTAGAGAATGGAAAAAATTGTGAAATAACACGATTCCATCTAGTAGTGCCTCTAGCATTAACATAAATAATGTCATTATCATCTAAATAGAAATTACCTGCGTCAATAAATCCTGTTGGTGTTGATAGGTCAGCAAGAAAAATTTTAGGTTCTTGGTTTTGGTTTTGTCTGATAATGTAAACCTCGGAACCTGATGCAGTATTTGTATTTAACCCAAAAGCAGAACCCAATGCTTCCGATAAAGATAGAGGTATGTCTGTAATATTCAATTTAATTGGTTTTGTTACCTCTCCCAAAAGGTAAACGTTCTGAGAGTTAAACCTTGCGATTGAGACATCTAACTGCGGATCTGTAAAGAAATTTGAAAGCTCTTTTGTTAGATGAATTCTTAATTCATTTTGTGTTCTACCGCTAGCCTTAATAATTCCGACAAATGGAAAGTAAATGTTTCCGTTCGAATCGACTCTACGCAAGTTCTGATCAGGGTTAATATTTACTACAGGAAATATTTCAGGCAACCCCCAAACAGTTATTGAGATCTGATCTCCATTACCAATTCTGTATGGATCATTATTTATCTGAAATGATAAATTTTCAGAGATGTTTTCGATAAAAAGATTTTTATCTATTGAATCAATATAGACGTACTTTTCATTACCTTGGCTTTTAGTGACCATGTGCATACCCGGAGCTAAAGAGCAGCTCGTTAGCACAGTGCATAAAATTATCAGAATTAATCTATTCATTTTTTTCATAAACATATGCATCATATAAATATTTTTTTGCATAGTATTGATAGGCATAATTTCCATATAAACCATAGTAACCGTAATAACTTGATGGTCTCTCATAAGCATTATATATGAATCCATCTAAATCAATACCTACTTGGCTGCTGATGCTCAACATTTGTTTTAGCTCATTAATCTTCGTTAAGCTATGTCTGCATAAAGAGAAGTTTATATCAGAAATTGTCATAAGAATTGAGGTATCAGAAACAGAAAGCAAAGGTGCTGTATCAATAATTACATAATCAAAATTTTCTTTAAATAATTTAATCTTTTCCTGATATTCAGGGGAATAAAAGAATTGAAAGCTACTTGATATTTGAGTTATTTTTGGAACAAGGTAAAAGTTTTCAGAAATCTTTAGGCTTTCTAAACTCTCTATATTTAAGTTATTAAAATCTTTTAATGAGATCTTATTTTTTCCAAGATCCTTGTGTTGGTCGCCTCTTTTCAAGTCGTTATCAATTAAGATAACTTTTTTCCCAAGGCTTGAAATCTTTCTAGCGATTTCTCTTGATAAAAATGATTTACCATTTTTTTCAGTTGGGGAAGTCATTAAAATAGTTGTAGACCCCTCAATACCCTTTGTTTGCTTTATTGTATTGATATTTACAACAATAGATTCAATGGCTTGAGAAAATCTTTCGCTATTTTCATCTGTATCTTCACCTTCGATACTTGGCACTACTCCAATAATCGGGTTATTTATCTTTCTGTCAGCTATTTCAGCAGGGTTTGTTATTGGAATAAAGAAAAGACCTCTAAAGATTGCAAGGATCAGAGACATTATTAGGGTAAAGCAGAATGTATAAAAAATTGAGTTTAATCTAGGGCTTATTATTGTCTGATAATATGCATCATCAACTATTCTGATATTACCAATCGTGCTTGCTTCAGTAATTGAGAATTCAATTCTTTTTGTCATAAAATCTGAGTAAATTTGTTGGGTCAATTCTAAATCTCTAAAAAGATCTATGTATTCTTGTTGCGCAACAGGAAATGATTTAATTTTATTTTCTATTGATA
>MDSZ01046339.1_pt1 | contig 15485 bp, 17 predicted proteins | sample 811201 | NCBI WGS metagenome assembly MDSZ01 (sample SAMN05326647, study PRJNA326480) | marine metagenome | isolation source: seawater | place: Indian Ocean: North | collected 2010
CTTGAAAAAACATCTGCGATCTTATCTTTAGCCATGTAGTTATTATAGATTATAAAAACGGGTAATCAAGACAAAAAAAAGCGCCTCCTAAGAGGCGCTAAAGAAATATAACTTAATCATCAAACAATTTCACTACTTCTGGTTCCGCCTCTTCGCTTGGTGCGTCCGGAGCAGAGAATGTCGTAACAATTTGGCTATATTGGCTTTTTAGTTTGTCGTCCAGATGTTCAGCACAATCACTATCGATAATAGTGTTTTTCCTAAATGTCCAAGTAGTGCCTTTCTCACGTCCTTCAAGGGTCAAAAATTCTCTAAAAAACATAGGAACTGTTTGCACCTGAAGTTGGCCTTGTTCATTAGGTTGAACAAAAATTGTACATGGGTTCTTAAGTGAAATGGTGGAATCATCTTCTGATACCAAATCACCGATTACGGTTCGACCTACCTGGTCAACAAATATCTTTAGTGTTACATCTGACATAACAATATTTTATATATTCATCCCTTTGAATCAACTACTATTCAGATAATAAGCTAAATAAATCACACTGCACTGCCTGGTTTGGTAAATAACATTTCCAGTTAACTGCTTTATAAAATCGTTCGATAGGAGCAAAAATTAACTTTTCATAAATTTTATCGTAATCTGGTTTGAAAAATGCATCAAATTCTTCAGGCCATTCGTACTTATATGCAATAGAATCAACATTATATTTGTTTGGTTTCTTAACATAGAAAAATCTAACCTTATCCCCCGAACCAATCAGTTCATATTTTTTATCAAGTTTATGCAATTTTACCAATTGATTGTAAAAATAGCTTGCTTTTGCATGTATTGGCATACCCTTTACTGTCTTCATACCATCACATTGACCTGCATATTTTTCATACCCTTTTAACCCCATTACACTTGCAATATCAGTTATAGGCAAATCTTTGAATTTATCATAAACCACTTTCATTGCTTCATTGGTTTGCTGGTAGTCTTGAGTACTGAGCATTATCTCAATTACATTTTTCATATGAGGTTTTAATGAGTTCGGTAACGTAGTTCTAACTACCTCTACCCCAGTATACTTCGTTTTGTTTATCTTAGCACCTTCGTCGTCAAGTATGTTCATGACATAACGTTTCTTCTGTAAGAATACACCAACTTCGCCAATACACTCACGCTTGAATACAAATCTACAATCTTTACTATTGAATACCTTCTTACCCCAAATCATTATTTGCTTATTCAAATAAGCTACCAATTCGTCTTCAAGCTTGTATATATCATTATGAACTTCACCCTTTTCATTTTTGAAGTTTAACCCTAAATGGTTAATCAGTAACTCAATTGATGCATAAGAGGAATCTGTGTCATTATAAATGATAGGATCCTTCTTCTTTAAGTCTTCATCACTCAAACCAGTTTTAAGTTTGATAAAGTCTCTAATAATTACGTTACTTTGTTTAATTACTGCTTGACCACTTAATGTAACTGATGATGCAATATCGTCATCCCCAATAGGTGCATTTTTGTTACCGAAATATCCATATATTGAGTTAATCAAAATTTTCACCGTTAACTGTTTGGTCCCGGCTCGTTGTGAATCTACCCCGATCTTTTCATAATCTGGATCGCTTTTCTTCATACTTGCATGTTTCTTTTTCAAGTCAACATACTCATCTTTGAACACTTTGCGTTTTTGATAATAATAATCTACAATTTCAGGAATGATACCCTTTTCTTGTTGATGGAATACAATATTAGCTTTTGATACTGTAAGTTTGTAATCCTTTATCATCTTAACAAAAGTTGGAATAGTAAACTCTTTGACTTTACCACTTACCATCTCCATAACAACCTGATCATCAGTTTTTTCTAGTATTTTACCAATCTTAGTTTCAGGTGATAAGTTGAGTGATATCATCACATTAGGATATAGACTGTTAGCATCAAAAGATAGAATGTAGTTTTGAAACCCTTGTTGAGGTTCGCCTACATATGCACCTGGATTCTTACCCGTGTCTTCCCCTCGTATAAAAGTAGGTATGACTTGTTGTTTGTGTCTTGCACGAATACAAAAAGCCCCATTAATCACCGATAACGCACCCATAGCTGCGTCAAAGGTAACACACCCTACATAAGCTAACATTCGTATCAAACCCAAATATTGTAGCTTTTCTTCTAATCTTACGAGTAGGTTTACGTCCTGAATGTTGTAGTCAATAAACTTATCCCAATCAACGTCAGATAAGGTTGCCAAATCCATACCTTGAAACTCCACCTTTCGTTCACCTAACTCAAGTTCACCAATTGCATCAAGTTTATATGATTCCCTTAAAGGTGCGAACTTTTTGTATATATCTAAATAGTCTAACAAAGCTATACCTTCAATATACCAACGTATTTGTTGCCTACCAAAAGCACCTTGAATGCTTCGATAATATACATTGTTTACAGGTGATAGTCTCTTCATTTCTTCACTACCCATAATACGTTCACAACGTTTTATAATATATGGAATATCGAAGAACTCAGAGTTCCATCCACTTAAGATATCTGGGTAATCTTTCTCAAGGTAATCAAGGAACTTTGCAAATAGTACCCTTTCAGTTTCACAATAAACGTATTCTAAATCGTCTCTACCTTTACCTTTATACTCTTTTGTACCCCAAGTATAAAACTTTTTTTCAAGATTATCGTAAACTGTAATAACATTAATCGCATGATTAGCATTTTCGATATTTGGAAACCCATCAGGTGAATAGGTCTCAATATCTAACAAAAGCATCTTGATTGGGTTTTTCGTAAAGTCGTCAGTTTCATTTACTTGCCAAAAATTATCTAATAAAAATTGTTGCTTTACTGGTAAATGCTCAAACAACCTTTTTATTTTGTTGTTTTTAATAAACTGTCTTCTTTCAGATTCACGTTTGAATACCACCTTACGCAAAGGTGTCTTGTAAATAGAAGTTGCAGTTTGATGCCTACTATCTTTAGGTTCAATATAAAGATACGGGTTGTAACTTTGCGTTACTTGTATTCTATTTCCATCCTCATCCCAAGTGAACAGTCGCATTTGTTCTTGTGAGGGCTCGTAAACAACATTCCTATACATACCCGTTAATTATAAAGGGTTCTAAGGATTTATCAAGCTTTATTTTCTGGCAGACTATTGAGAAATTTTCTCCTTGGATCATTCACTGGGTAATTATAATTTTCAAAAAATTTACCAATATTTTCTTCTTTTTCTAAAAATCTTGATTCTGCAAAATTCCTACCAGCTACCGATTCTTTGATAAATCTTCTTTCATCTTTAAGAACGGTTTTAATCTGATCAATCATTTCATCACCGGTTTTAAATTTAATGGGTGCATTTTCATATGTACAAATATCTTGACATGCAACTGGTAAACCGAAACAACTTGCTTCAAGATGTTTAAGGTCACTCTTAGATTTATTAAAATTATTATCTCTTAAAGGAGCTACCATCATATTAGCATTTAGTGTGTATATTTTTTCCGGGTAATTATATAAATCACACCATGGGTGAAATTCAATTTTGCCTTTTTGTACTAAATCTGTTAAGTCGCGTGAAATAGCACCTAAAAATACCCACTGAAAATCGTCAACTGTTGATCTTATAACATCATTAACGTGAAAGAAATCATCTTTACCTTTTATCCTATTATCTACATCAATATGAGCACCTGAACCAGACCAAACTACACGAGGTTTACGTTTATGCTTATCGTAATCAAATTCTATCTTTTCACGGTTATAAAAATTACCCATCCAAAATTTAGGTACATAGTTGGGTATAACAGTTACGGGTAGACTATTAGTTTTTGATTCGTAATAATCTTTCATGAACTTACATGTAACGGTCATTTCGTCACACAGTTCCATTATTTCTTGAATACCGTTTCTTATTTCATCACTCGTAAATGCAAATTTGTATTTGTTGTAATCTGGAATGTCTTCTCTAAAAGCTAAATCATCAATTTCGTAAATTAACCTAAACCCCACTTGACTTGAAATCTGCTTAAGGTATCTTACAAACTTTAGTTGATCTGGTGAAGCTTGTCTTTGTAATTTTATGGCTACTGCGCGTTGATAGTGATTAGGGTCCATAGTCATTACAGTGGATGTATGAACCATACACTTCATACTTGCATTAAGCAAATATTCAGGCCATATAATACGCCAAAAACCACAACCACCATAATCAGCTACATAGTTCATAAAACGTGGCGTACCTTCAGGACCAGGGGCAGGTTGACCTATCTGAATTTTTTGTTTATTAATGAAATTACCTGCAAAAGGGTTATGCCCTCCGAATGGATTGTTTTGCTGTAAAGGTGATTGAAACATTAAATTTTATTTACTTGTTAATCAGTCATTATCAATTTCTGTATAATCGACTTTTCGTGTTATGCCGTTTGATTTTTCCAAATATATAACTTCACCAGTAGCTGCTTTTACACTTTCTTTTCTATGACTTATAACGTATACGCATTCATTGTATTTTTCTACTCTTTCGCGTAAAATATTGGTTACTAAATCTACACCACGTTCATCAAGACTACTATCGAATAGTTCATCATACATACTAAAGTTAAATGAAACATCTCCTTGTAATCTTCTTATATCCATGAAAGCAAATAAGCAAGCCAAATCGATATTTTTCCGCTCTGCTCCAGAAAAGTTAAAATATGAACAGATTTTATTTTTTTCATTAATTATTTGTTCTTCAAAATATTCGTTAAAAATACAAACACAATTACTATCCATTTTTTTAAGATAGTAAGCAAGCTTTTGATTAAAGACTTGCAATATCTTCTTTACAATATAAGACTTAACACCTTCTTCAGATACAACATACTTTACCACGTCAAGCATATTAAGTTTATTCTTTACTTTATCGAGTTTCTTCTTAATATCTTCAACTTTACCGGTATAGTCTTTAATCATACTATCAAAATTAGTGTCATTTGTCTTTAATTCTTTAATATCTAACTTTAATTGACTTTGCCATTCTAACATTTGTTTAGCTTTTTGCTTAAGAAGCTTCTGTTCATTTATTTCATCAGAAATGGTTTTAATTTTTTGTCTTGTTTGATTTACACCCGTGTAAAGTTTATTTTGGATATTTTTTATATTGTTAATTTCTTTAGTAATAGACTCTATCCTATCATTGTAGTCTGAAATTTGATTTTCTATTATCTTTTTTTCTTTATTAATGTGATCTGAATCGTGTACTTCTATTTTGCGAAGACATGTAGGGCATACTTCTTCATCAGTACCTATTTTCGAAAGCATTTCTTCATACTGAGTTTGCAAACCAACAATTTTACCAATATGGGTCTGTTTTTCAGCTTTATCTGAATCAAGTTCCTTAATTTTATTTTCTATCTTTACAATTAGTTGTTCGTTTTGTTCTATTGCGTCTTTTTCGATAGTTTTTAACTGACTTTTTATTTCTAATAAATCACGTTTATTATTTTCTTGTCTAGTTTTGTATTTTTCTAATTTACCTTTACGTTCTGTAATTACTTGTTCTTTTTGTAAATTTAAATTAGTTAAAGTTGCACCGGTTTCATCATAACTAGTAGACTCGATATCAAAATGCTTTCTTGTATCGTTGTAATCGTTACGAAGCATTGAAATCATGTTACTAAAAATTTGTAAATTAAAAATACCTTCAATAAACTTTCTTTTTTCAACCTTCTTTTTAGCCATAAAGGGTATTGTATTGTTTACTGTCATTATAATACAGTTTTGAAATACATCCTCAGTACAACTAATTAAATCTTTTATATATTCGTTAGTGTTAATTATTGAATCTCTGGTTATATCTTCTTCGTTTTTGAATATATAACATTTTGAAGGAGATAAAGTCCTGTTAATAGTATACTTGTCTGTTTTTTGAGGTGTTGCTACAGTAAATGATAAAGATACGGAACAAGTATCATTATTAAGATTATTTGGAATAAGTTCTTTTTTTAGTTCCCTAAGTGTAGACCCGAAAAGTGCAAAATTAATAGAATCAGCGATTGTACTTTTACCTACCCCGTTTCTACGATCTTCTTTATCCTTATTCCTACCAGTAATAATATTGAAGCCTTTAGTAAATTTTACTCTTACTTCATCGTTACCTACGGACAGAAAATTTGTGATTATTACTTCTTCGAAGAAGATTTGCTTCATCTAGTACAATTATACTGTACGTACCTTTTTCTTCAACTTATCAATCACGTCTTGTTTAGAAAAAGTATCCACCAAATCTTTAATTTCACATTTAAATTTTAGGTAAAATATTTTCATACCTCTGACAAGCCTGTCCTCAAAGTCTTCTTCATATCTTTTATCGTTATTAACGTTGGTGACAATTTTATTTTTTGCACTTTCTAAACTCGGAAACCATAAAAATGGTGTACTAAGATTTTTCTGTGAAACCCTGTAAGCAAAATCAGACCATTCCATCGCAGCTCTATATCTTTCATCCAAGAAACCTACCTTTTCATAAACGTCTGTGTGGGTATAAACAAACCCACCACTTGTACCGTAATTTAATGATACGGTATCGTCTTTTACGTCGAGTTTCATTCTGACATTTACATCTTCACCAAAAGGGTCGTCTTCTTTTACACAATAATAAAGACATTTAAGATTCATTTTCTTTGAAGTATTAATGTAATCTTCAAAAACCGTTTCGTCAATTATTTCTATACTGTCATTTAACAAAAATATATGTTCAATAGATTCGTCTTTAAGTAGTTCCCTAATTCCAACATTATAACATGCACTGGGATACTTTTCTTTAGCAAATGTAATAACATTCTTAAACTTTGATTTATCTACAGGTGCTTGATTGTTACCATCTATGATTAAAACTGTGTTCTCAGTTAAATCTCCAAGTCCTCTGATACATCTAGTTAAAGGTTTACCTCCTAAAGAAAAAACTACTATACCTACTCCTTGCATGACTTATATAAATCTATTGTATATTGAATGACGTCTTTTTTATTGTTAATATCCAACATTGTAACAAACTCTGTTATGGTTGATTCATAATCAACACCCGAATATTCAAAGTCTAATTCGCCTTCTACCGAAAATTTATTAAAATTTATTTCGTAGTCAACAGTTATCGAAAAAGGCTTTAAGTTATTCAAACATATCATAATAATATCTAAATCATCACCTTGAATATTTTTATCAATAACCAATTTTATTATATTACCCTTTATTAGCTGTTTAAGTTCAGGTGTTACCCCGTCGTGTTTAATAAGGTCACTTAAAAGTAACTTAATATGTTTTGGTGATACTTTATTTTCAGTGAATTTAGGGTTTTGTATGTCGTCAAAGTCTAAGATGTAATACCCTTTTCTACTTTCCGCATCACCAAAATCCATTTGAAAGGGGTTACCTAGATATAAAATTTTACCTTCGTCATACTTTCGTTCAGACCGTAAATGAAAATGACCAGTTATGATCATTTTTGATTTATCTAAAAGAGATTCAGGACTATCACCATGATCACAAATTTTAAAATTGTTCATTTTAAAGTCGGTGAGTTCAAAATGACCAAAAACAAGATCACATTTAGGAATATCCTTTACATTAACTCCCCAAGGTACAAAAGAAACTCTTTTATCGAAAATATCATCTACAGTAAGGGTATCAATTACAGTAATATTTTTCCAACCACCAAATAACGATAATGAATTAACAGTACTGGTATCTTTATAGTAACAGTCATGATTACCTGTAATCATTACAATATTATAATCTTCTAAAATATCAAAAAACTGTTTTGCAACTTGTAAACTATTTACTGCAATTTCATCCCTGTAGTGAAATAAATCACCACAAATCATTATATCGAAAATTTTCTTCTTTTTAAGTTCTTTATCGAGCCAGGTTGCCCATTCAATCAAAATTTTATGCCAGTTATTGTTATTTTGGTGAACTCCAAGATGAATATCTGAGATACAACATATTTTTGATTGTTTGAAATTTATATTGCCCACAGTAAATATGATAGTATATAAACCTATGAGTACAACCTTAGTAACTGCAATATATTACGGCGATAGAGAAGGCAAATATGGGGGTCGTTGTTGGCAAGAACAATATTATTTTTCTTCATTTCAAAACATTTATAATTTTGGATTACCAACTGTAGTGTATACAGATGATAGGGGTGAATGGAAAATAAGAAGATTTTTAGATTACTTAGATTCTGTAGGAGTGGAAAACAAGTGGGTTATTAAAAACTCGCCTATAGGTGATTTTAAATTTGCAGATAAGATTTGTGAACATAAAAAGATATATTGGGACTATGCTACAAAAGAAGTAGAAGAAAGAAGAAAAACTAATCCTGATGAACCTGGGTTTTTTCATGCTCGTAACGAAGTGTTATGTCACAGAAAATTATACTTCTTAAAAGATATTGCAGATGAAAACCCATATGATACTGATAATGTTGTATGGGTTGATAGTGGTATTACTCACTGGGGTTTAAACCCGTTTAGTAAAGGTGGGGTCGAAATTAATAACTTCTTTAACAAAAAGCATTATTACCCCTATAACAAAAACAATATGTATACACCACAAATAGGTAAAGGTATAAACAATCTAATCGAAAAGCACGGTATGTTTACATCTAAACATAACAATTTATGGTATAATAAACACCATGTAAAGGTATTAGAAGAATTGTTACAAGAAGAATATGGTGTAGATAAACTTGATCATATTGAAATGCAGTTAGTTGGTGGTGTTATTGGTATTAAACCTATCGAGTTCAAAGCTTTGTTCGAATTTTACGAAAAAGCATTAATTAAACTTGCTGCTACAAGACCACCTAAAACTGATTTCTTTACTGAAGAAATTATTTTATCAGCTTATTGGAAAATTAGAAACCATTTTACTTTAGATTTTACTGAATGGAATCACGATAGTAAAAATGACCCGTCGTTTGTTGATATGGGTGAAGATCCTGATGTGGATAAGAAAATAAGATTTTATAAAACTTGGGATATGATTAGTTCTTATGCTTAAGAACTTTAACCGTAATAAAGATCATCTTCACTTACCGGTTTAACATAAACTTTCTGTGTAGCATTATCAGAGTCATTTAAGGTTTGTTCATATACTCTTTCTTTATATTCATTTACAGCTTCGTGATGACGTTTTTCTTTCTTAATACGATTAATGAAAGCGTGAAATGCAATCGTTGTAAAGTATGAAAATGGGTTGTACTTTTTGCCTTCACTATCAGTTGCTTCTAGATTAAATTTTTTATTAAACAACGCTGTAAACATTTTAACGACAGCATCACCAATCATTTCATCTTTATATGAGTAGTTTATAAAATTTGGTGCATAACTTAACCCTTTTGCAATTTTGGTTATCATTTCACCGAGTTCTTCACTACACACTTCTGTTTTATAATATTCTGCAATAGCTTCTTTAAATTCTTTAGAGTTAACGTAGTGTTCTTTGCTCTTAGGCTTGATCTTAACTCCGTTTTTTGGCTTTTTTGATTGCATATCTAAATCATATTATAGTATATGAAAGTATAATATCAACTCTTTTCCTTAATATTGGTTATTTTAAGATTTATATTTTCTTGTTGGTATAATTCTAATCGTTTATCAGAATGCGTACCACCATAACGTAACTGATCTGCTATATCTATAATAACTAATTTGTTTTTATTTTCATGCAGTCGTAATCCTCTTCCGATTGACTGAAGAATTTTAATTTTTGCTTTACCGCCAGAGGCAAATACAATATAATGTAAATTATTAATACTGATCCCAGTAGAAAAAATCCGGCTAATTGCAATACAAATAATATTATTATCCCGCTCAATAAGTTTTTTAACTTTATCACGCTCTTCAACATCTACTTCACCTCTTATAAAATATACTTTCTTTCCGTTATTGTCTTTAGTTAATTTTTCATATAATGCTTCACCATGTCTAATATAGTCAACAAGTATTAATGAATTATTATTTACACCCGTAGTTAGCTTATGTAAAACATTATTACGAAATTCATTTTCAAACAAGAACTCAAATTCCTGTCTATATCTTTCGCCCGGGTCAGTAAGTTCAACACTATAGTTAGGTTTAGTCTTGTAATGTAACTTAACTATCTGTGCTACTGCATTGGTAACATACTTTTCTACTCTAAGTTCGTAACTTTTCTTTTGATATATCACCGGGCCTATTTTACCGATAATATTCCATTGATCAGAATTATTGTCAGGTAACGTACCAGTAAAACCAAATTTGTTATGAGTTTGTATTGACTTAATAATTTTGTTTACTTTGTTTGAACGTCTTACTTTATGACACTCATCGATAACTAGTACGTCAATAAATTGTATCCATTCAAGATCAGTCTTTTCACTCTGCAATATGCCTAAGTTAGCAATAACAACATTACTGGTTATATCTAAATCATTATTACCTGTCCATTTTGAAAATGAAAATGACACTTCATAGTTTTCAAAATCAGAATATGTCTGATTAACCAATCCTAAGTCAGGTACTATAACTAATACCTTCCATGTATCTTTGTTAGACTTAGCATACCCTCTTTCAAGTAGGTTTGCCATAGTAAGTGTCTTACCACCAGCTGTAGCTAACATAACCACACCACGACCTTTATCGACACACTCACCTACAATTTCATTTTGATAGTCTCGTAAATCTAGTTTAAGCTTAATATCATTATCATTTTTATAAGTCGGCTTGATAGCTTCTTTTATAGTATCATTAATGACGATTTTCTCTTCAGGAAACTCTTTTTTGATATATTGTATAATATTAGCTGTTAAACCAACTTCATACTTACCAGCTGGGGTTATAACATATGTACGAGCAGGCATATACCTACCGTATCTTCTTGCAAATCTTGCCCCTTCATTTTCAAATGAAAAATGTTCCCTAATAGAACTTAAATTATCTGATTTTATGATAGCTTCACGTTTTCGACTGTCGTAATCGAAGGTAACCATTACATTGATTATAAAAGATTTACCATCCTTTTCAAGATAAATATTTAAATGCTACCTTTAATATTTCATGAGGGTGTAATTGAACCTCCTTCAGAAATTTATGCAATAAGGGCATTATGTTTAAAGGTAGAGACAGATCAATTATTGGAAGTACATGAAGAAAATAAAGATATATACTTCAATTGGTTGAAAACTACTCATTTATACGACTTCATCCGTGATATCGTCACCGTAAACGAAAATGTTTATGGATTCAGGATAGGAGAAGTACAAAAAAGCCCCTGTGTAAAGGTTGACCGGATAGATTGGTACAATATTCATAGTAATATAAAAGTTATTCAGGGAACCACTCTTTAGGTTTACCAGCACCGAATCTTTCGTACTCTGGCGTGTCTACCGAAAAGCCGTCACTTGAAAATTTTTCTCTAAAAAAGTCGATATAAATTCGATCATAAACACCCCAACGTACTAATTCAACATATTGAAGTAATGGTGAGTCTTCTTGACCTTCAAAAAGGTCTCTTGTAAGTAAATCCCCACCTTTACCATGTCTGCATGCAACATAATTCCATTTTTTAGAATATTCACGAAATGAATCAGTACTTTCTAATACCCACCCTGAAAACGGTTCAGAGTAAGAATTGAGTAGTTCTTTTAAATTTTCTCTATTCCAGATAGCAGCTTGTAACGAGTTTCTATACATGTTATCTTTGCTAATTAATCCAAAATATTTGTTATTAATGATACCCTTTTCTGTAGTTAACTCCTCATCTGGTTCTGGCATTGATAAACATCTTAACTTAGTAATATCATTTTCGTCCATGTATTCTATAGCTTGATGGAAGTTATCAGTAATAACGTCTTTAACTAAAATTTGATCTTCAACCATAAACAAAACATATTTTGTTTTAATTTCATTAAGAGCGTGAAGAACCATTGGTTTAAAATGATTAGCATTTTCATCCCAATCAATACCTGTTACTAAACACTCAATTGAATCACTTTCAAACTTATTATGGTTTGATACTGTATATGCTTTGAAAGGGCAATCGGCCCAATGTTTTTTAAAATAAAAATCGTATGCTTTAAGTATCGGTTGATATGTATCCGAACTTAGAACTAAAATAGATAAATCAGAGTCTGTCTTCATATTGTGATAAGGATGGTACGTCACCTACTACGTGTTGTTTTTCGTCTTGTTTAAGTTTAAAATCCAAAACTTCGTACCCTCTGTCTAATAGATCATTAAAAGTTAACGATACATACACTTCTGCAATATTTTCATCATACAAAGGATATCTATAATTTTTTTCAACAGCACCTTCATACGAACTAAAACACATACTTGCTTTTTTCCAATAATGGGTACCAATCAAACCGTTATTAGAACAAGGTTCCTTTTCAGAAAGGCGCATACCTTTAAAATTTTTATCTAGTTTAATAAAACTGTAATGAGGGTCGCAAGTATTAATAGTTACTACTGCACTATCAGGATCTTTTTCTTCAATAAACTTTTCAAACCTTGAAGAGTCCCATTCCAATACTTGATCTACGTTTGTTTGTATTAAAGGTTCATCACCCGGTACCTCATCTTTAAGTTTATAAAGGGTTTCAGCAGGTCCAGATGTTACTTCAGGTAAATAAATTATTTTTGCATCAGGGCAAAATGATCTAATTGTTTCTTCTACTTTATATTCCTCTTTATGTGCTTTTAAAGCTACAAAATAATATTTGCCTTTAAGATTAAGACTTTCATAAGCACGCTGAACCATTGTTTTACCTTTAATATCAATATAAGGTTTAGGGGTGTTGATACCGGCATTTTGAAAAGACTCACTTTTACCGGCCATAAGAATAACAATGTTCATTACTTTAATTTATTGAATTTTTTACGTAATCAAAGAGGTGTATCTCTCATATATCTACAAAAACCTGAATTTTGTATATAATTAAAGAGGTGAGCTGCAATTCCATCCCCACCCTTAACGGGCAACACACAAGAAATTTTTTTAATTTCAGGAATAGCATCTTCAGGACAAAAGGCATAACCCACTCTTTGCATAATTTCAAAATCTTGAACGTCATCACCTACAAATGCTATTTGTGAAACTGGTACATTATAATCATATGAAATGGATGAAAGCTTATCACATTTATTTTCACCATTACTATGATTAACATGATGGAAAGTGAATTTTCTTCTTTCAGCAAAAGCAGGGTTAATATCTAAACTACCAGAAAATAAACCTACAACAATTCCCAACTCTTTTGGAAATCTTCTCATTGCTGTAATATCTTTTTGATTATATGTTTTCGATATTACTTCACCTTTATCATTATATGTAGCTTTACCGTCAGTTAAAACACCATCAACATCAAATAATATAAGTTTTATTTCTATCATATAGTTGTTTCAAGTTTATTAATTTCAATAATATTTTTTAAGTCGAAACCTACTGAACTTAAAATCTTTTCTACCCTTTCCAGATAGTCTATACATAAAAGAGTACTTTCAATTTGTTCATTTATAGAAGTTATGGTATTAGAACTTTGAGCAACCTTTTCTGCTGCTGGGGTTGATAGTCTTACATTACTTTGTTCTTGAACTTGTTTAGTAAGTGAAGCTAGCTTTTCTTTCTTTTGTCTTTGAAGTGTGTTGAGTTCGTGCTTATGCCTCATCAATCTTCCAACCCAGATATGTTTACGCCCGGCGAGCTGTAATTGAGTATCTTTTAAGTTAAATTCATCTATACTAAGATGTTCTTTTAACTCTTCCTGATACTTCTCGATAATCTCTAACATATCTATAAATATTATAAGACAATCCTTATTATGTCAATATTTAAAAATGCATTCTTAAGATCTTTATTGGAAGATATGGACGGCGGCGGTAACGTAGCTGGCTCCGGGGGTGCATTAGGTGATTGGACTCAATCTCAATTTTCTGGACCTGGTTTATATGCCCCGGGTGATATGAGACGACCTTTTGCTCTTGGTGCAATGCAAAGAAGAGCAGGTGTTAATAAAAAGCGTAAGAAAAAGAAAAAGAGTAGAAGAAAATCTAAAAAGAAATAAATCTTTGGGTGGATAACTACGGTCACTGGACTTATAATCTCGAAGAGAAAGAGATACCCGAACACTTCTACGGTTTCATTTATCTGATTACAAACACAATTAACCAGAAGAAATATATCGGTAAGAAACAAGCTCGTACAATTAAGAAACGTCCCCCACTTAAAGGTAGAAAAAACAAAAGACACGTAGAAGTAGAAACAGATTGGAAAACATATACTGGTTCATCAGATAGATTGAACGAAGATATAGAAAAGTACGGTAAAGATAAATTTACTTTCGAAATATTAAGATTTTGTCAGAGTAAGAGTGAATTAGCATATTTTGAAGCTAAAATGCAATTTGATAACGATGTACTACTTAAAGAAGATTTCTACAACGGCATTATTAATTTAAGAATAGGTAAGATAAAGTTAAGTTGATTTACATTGGTACGTAGTTTAAAATCACTTCGTGAACATAAGCTTATCTGCATATAATATAGAGCTTATCGATTTTCAGGATATACATAAACAGTACGAAATTGATCTGTTAAATGATATCCATGAATTTGGTCTATTTGATAAGTTAAAAGCAGATGGTATATCAAGTAAAGATATAAAAAAGTTAGTTTATCATCATACTATCAAATCAGTAGTAGAATATTTTAACAAATGCGAATCTGATAACAAATTAGTTTTATATTTTAATAACACTCAATTTTACGAAAGCGAATTAGTTAATTACATCGATGAACAATCATACCTTAAGTTTATAAGTTCGTTTTTAGTTAGAGTACGTAATATGTTACCTATTAAAGTAGTTATATCACAGAAAAGTTTGATATTTTTTAATGAACTCTTTAATAAAAATGATGGAAGAGCTGTTGGTACCGTTATTAAGATAAGATCAGCTATATCAAAGTTTAAGATTGAAGACTTTACATTTTCGAAAGTAAAGAAATTTGCATTAAAATATGAATTAAATTTTCTTTCGCGAGATTACTTTAATAACTTTAAAACTAAACAGCTTCTATTTAAATAAATATAGACAATGATAGTATCATTAAAGTTCAATCAAGCAATTAATGAAGGTTTTGACAAATTCTTCAGCGAAAACAAAGATGCTAATATTTCTATTTCATTATCTGATGCTAGACGAGTAAGAGACATAGCTTATGCTTTATTAGGCAATGTTTCTATGTCTGGAGCAGAAGGTGATACTAAAGATGCGTTATTAGCTGCAGCAAGATTAGCTACCGCAATGGATTTAGAACTAGCGAAATATGAACCAAGAGTAGTTAAACCTGAAGGCGAAGGAAAACATGAAGCTTCAGAAGACGAACAGGTTTACAATCCAATGACTGCTGGTCCAAAAGGTAATGAACAAGATTTTCAGACAGCAGTA
>MDSZ01046435.1_pt1 | contig 15480 bp, 15 predicted proteins | sample 811201 | NCBI WGS metagenome assembly MDSZ01 (sample SAMN05326647, study PRJNA326480) | marine metagenome | isolation source: seawater | place: Indian Ocean: North | collected 2010
ATCATTTCTTTGACTTTATAATTACTGAGGAAGATAAAAGTACTTATAAGAAAAAGCTGGAGCAATGGCTTGATGTCTATAGAACACTGGTCAGAGAGCTGCCTTATATGAACCAGCTTAAAAAGGAGCTGGAGCAGCACCTAGCTGATACCACCACTCATAAGATTGGTACAAAGAATGCCTGCGCGTTTGATCCAAAGCAGTTTCTAGGCTGGTGGGACGGATCTAAGACCAGACCAGACTACATTAACATACTAGAGGATGACCCTGAAAAATATCTTAGAGATGTAGACAGTGAGCCAGTGTGGGGAGTACCTAGGAGTAGTAGGCTCGTTAAGCTTCCAGAAGTTGCAGAGTATTTTACAGACTCTAACAAAGCCATACACTTTAACTCTAGACCTGTATGCACTCTAGAACAGTTTATAGACTTTTACTGTATAGCGGGTAGGGGTGATACAGGCTTTGATCTCAACGGTAGGGGTAGAGGGGTTCGTGGTCAAAGAAGAACTCACCCTTCTGGGGCTATATACTACGATATAATAAGATCTTTTATAGGAGGTCCAGGCTTACAGCCAGGTTCTACTGTAGAATCTAGTACATACGCTAGTACCAGCACTGATACTAGTACTCCTGAAAGATCTACTGATAGGAGTAGTATCTCTCAAAGATCTGTAGATACTACCATACAATCTAAACTCACCTACATAGATCACACAGGTTCTTTAAGGGATTTCGCTACATTTAAGCCCGGTCAGGTTGTGACCCTAGATGATCTACCAGATTCTAGGATTGACTGGCAGGCATTGTTACTGGATTACGTTAAGATTATTGAGAGCACAGCTACTAAGAGGGAGGGGTAATGAAGAGGTATGAAGAAGATGCCATAGCCTGGACTAACTGGAATAACTCTCACTCTAAAAAGGATCTATCTGTACTCCTAAAGAGGGTAAATCCTATTATACAAAAAGAAGTCAATAGATGGTCTGGAGGTTCTGTAGCAGCACCCATACTAAATATAGAGGCTAAAAAAATAGCCTTGAACGCCTTTAAGACATTTGACCCTAGTAAGAGCAAGCTTGGAACACATTTAACCAATAATTTAAAAGGCTTAAGCCGGCAAGTCTATACGTACTCGAATGTAGCTAGGCTACCAGAGCACCGCATGATTAAGGCTAAGACTTTTATCGCTGTTCAAGATGATCTAACTAACAAATTAGGAAGGATACCGAGCGCCCAGGAGCTATCGGAGAATCTACACTGGTCAAAGAAAGAGGTTAGTCGTATGCGGAATGACCTACGGTCTTCCTTCTCAGAGGGTGCTCCCACACCTCCTGGATTCAATAATAGCTTTGACGGCTCTACGGATTTGGACTTTATTTATCATGACTTAAATGATCAGGATAAAATAGTTTTCGAGCATACTACAGGCTACTCGGGGTCTGACATACTAGATGGTAGGAGCCTCATAAAGAAGACAGGATTAACTCAAGGTCAAATATCGCACAGCAAGAGGCGTATAAAGTCTAAGGTCTTGACATATAGGGGGATGTCTTGAGTGTAGAGGAAATAAAGAACACATTACTAGAGTGTTCTACCGTTATAACATCCCATTATTCTAAGATTAGACTAGAGGTCATGCGTGAGGAGCCCTATACAAGCGCTGATAGGGCAGAGCGGGTTGAGATACTTAGGCTATTGGAAGATAGAATAAGGACTAGTATAACTCCAGACCCTGAGATTACACCTCTACAATACACCACGATAATGGAAACGTATAATGAGGTGGTAGCCACAATTCGCTCTCTTGAGATTGCGAATACCTCAGTGAGTAGAGACTCAGCGTCTAAGCTTCAAAAAGACAGGGATACTAGTGACTTGAGATTCTCGCATCTATATAATCTATTTAGCCAGGAACAGAGAGCTACAGAGGACTAGGTGGGTTAATGGACCTTAAGATCACACCCCAAGGAGTAACTAACTCTTCTATACCAGGGAGTTTTTCTTCATCCCCTAAATTTGTGCTAGCCACAAGTAGTAAGTCTGCCTCTACGTCAGCAGGTGGATCTTCACTAGTACAGATGGTATTGAAGTGCCTATACACGCAAAAGGGCAGTGTACTCAGTAATCCTAACGAAGGTACTACATTAGGATCTATAGCTGGAGGCAGTAACGTTCTTGATAGCGCATCTGCAGCCTTACTACTCGAGTCATCCATAGCTGACGTTGAGGAACAAATAAAAGACTATCAGTCTGGTTTATCTAGATTTACACCGTCAGAAACCTTGAGATCGATAACTATAAAATCAATAGTAGTTGGTACTAGCTCTGTGTCTGCCACTGTGGTTATATCTAACTCTCTAGGAGAGTCATCGTTACTGGAAGTAGGTACTTAATATGCTGGATCAAATAAGAGTAACTAGTGCAGACGTTGAAAGGGCAACACGTACAATTGTGGCTTTGCTTAATGATACGTATACAGACGCTAATTTTACGGAAGGTACAGTACTACATGACTTAGTAGTTAGACCCATGGCTACAGTATTAGCAGCTATAGAGGGTGATGTCAGCTACCTTGAGAACAGACTATCTTTAAAGTTGCTTGCAGAAGAAGAGACAGAGTCCTCGGCGGTGCTGTTAGATCAGCTTGCGAGTAATTTTTTTGTGTCCAGGAAGGCTGGGACCCGTACCTCCGGAGTTGTTAAGCTTAGACTGAGAACTAATGACGCTATAGTTATACCCGTAGGCACTCTATTTGAGAAGTCCACAGGTATAGAGTTCGTTTATGAGTCGGATTCCCCCCTCATAATCCCTACCGAAGACCTAGATGAGGAGAAAGACTCTGATGGTAATACTACTGGTAACTACATAGCTAGTATATATGTGGTAGGAGCGCGTGAATCCATAGGCGCGGGCTTACCTCCTGGAGAGTTCACTAACATGACTAACGCTCCTGCTGGGTTACAGTCAATTTTTAATGATCAACCCTTCTCAAGCGCAGAGCTTCAGGAATCTAACTTTGTATTTGCTGAGAGAATTAAAGAAGCTTTGAGCCACAGAGGGTTTAATACTCAAAATAGCATATCTACAGTGCTCAAGGAGGAAGTCCCTGAGTGTATTAGCGTTTCAGTAGTAGGGGGCGGACACCCCGCAATGCGCCGAGATATACTGGAGATCGGAACTTTAGAAGCTATACATACACTAGGCAAGGTTAACATATACGCAAACACAGGGTTCTACGTAACAAGAACTACCGCGGAGGCCGCGCAGGCCCTTGCAATTTCTAGTATAGAGTTTAAGGATCATAGTACTGGGGTTGATGTACCTATAAAGTCAACCATAGGTGATGATCTTGTACTCTATGGTAAAGTCAACGTAAACAAACTACCACCTGATACCTCTGAGAGAGAAGACGCAGAAAACAGTTTTGTTGAGGTAGCCTACTTAAACTACAAGTTCTCAAGGTCTTCAGACGAGAGTATTTCTATAGTTCCAGTGGCTAACTTAGATGCTACTGTAGTAAGCCCACTCTCACATGTGGCAGTTGCAACCTATGTGGATAACTCAGCGGTGGCACCTCTGGGCACAGATGTTCAGGTATATTACCCATCAGTTAAGTGCTTAAAGATTAACATTTCGTATGTAAGGGCAAGTGATGTCACTGCTGACTTATTTCCTACTGCATTTATACAGTCTGGTATAAAAGGTTACGTAGACAATGTACAAGAGAGAGGTGAGCATCTTACCGTTTCTGGTTTATATGGCTATATTACCAGTAACTTTTCTACGTTTATATCTGCAATAATAGCGGATAGTACATCTGTGGAGTATACCCTCTTAGATACTGAGGGTAACTTAATACACTTCGATGTTACATCGGATACCTCTTTGTCAAATAGCACTGAATACTACCTAGACAGTAATTTGATAGCCGGCTCTGTGGTACAATCTAAGGTGGAAAACTACTTGCCAGATAATTACTTGAGCAACCTACAGATTAGTGACGAGACTTGTGCGCTTTACTGCAAACCTCAAGATGTAGTTCTTACTGAGGTAACTTGATATGGACTCCTTAAGCATAGAGCTAGCTAGGTCACTACCTTCTTTTTGGAGAGACAACTTTGATGGTAAAGGACTACTAGAGGGTCTATACAACGGTGTATCTGTATTGAGCTCCGAGCTTTATATAAGAGCAATGGCAGCCGCTACCAACACCTCTCACATAACTTGCACGTCTAGGTACACACCAGACGTTAGGGTGCTTTCTATAGAGTCATCTAGGTTAGTTTATACAGGTGAGAAGTGGATATGTAATGTACCAGAAGACATATCTAATGTAAGAGTTCTCTCACCTCATTACACATCTATAGATACCGTGTTAGAACCTGGGTCCAGTAAAGATTACATTCTTTACTCTGCTGGAGAGCATCCTCTAGTAGGAAAGTATACGAGCATCTCTGCTGCCCTACCCGTACTAGAGTTTAATGATAACCCCTTTTCTTGGAAAGAGACGGGTGACAGCATACCAGGGTGCCTAGTAACGTCTAAGGTAGTTGAGGGGCCATTCTTTATAAGAAAACCGCAATACAATAGTAGCGTGTACGATGCAGCTGTGTCTGGGGAATGTATTTACATAAAAAATGGAAGCACAGTAACTAAGCATATTATAGCTATGTCTTTAGATGCAGAGGTAGATTCTCTAGAAGCGGGCTTGTATTTGTATACTAGCACACCAGCGCCTTACAGTGGTGTAGTATTGGTGGCTGCAGAAGAGGACGGTTTTGATACCTACGGTGAGAATACAGAACTAAACTGCACTAATATAGAATTACCTAACTCCTGCCTATATCTGATAGCTCGTAAGCCAGATGTAGATAAGCGTTACTTGTACAGTATTTACGGATGCATATTTGATGACCCTGTAAAATACTCTAACGAAGCATACCGCAGGAGCATCAAGACAAGAATGATGCTCAGAACTCTGCCATATACCAAGAGCACCATAGAGTCTGTTGTAGCCATTATGCTAGGCATACCAGTTATACTGGATGATGATGAGATTGCTTTGGACGCTACAACTCTGGATGATGGGTCGACTAGGCTAGATACCAGTAGTTCCTCTTACATACTAAGTTCAGGTAGTTTGAACCCAGAGGTACAAAACGCAGTGGATTCCACGATATCTCCTTCTGAATTTTTGTTAAAAAACACACCCTTAACTTTGGCTTATACTGTTAACTCTATCTACTCAGACAATGACGATTGGTGGAAGGGTGACGATTTATCTGTACCCCAGCATTTAATGCCTAAAGCAACAGCGGATAGACTCGTAATAGGTGATGGGTCTACATTTGATAATGAGTTTGGCAACGCTGCTGATGGTGCGTGTATTGGTGATTACTGCGTAGTAATAGGAGAGGAAACTAGGCAGAAAGTGGCTTTTAGGGCTGTGAAGGACTTTTATAAGCAGCGTATGATAGTCATAGAAAAGGCAGCACCAACTAGCTATGGATCACTTAGTTCTAGCGATAAAGACCTGATAGTTGCGGCAGCGCCTATTGATATGCTCGTTATATTTAAGGAATAGAGATGTCTACAGTATACTTTAAAGACAAGGCCCAGAGCGCTACCTCGGATACTGGGACCGATATAAGACTAGTAGAAGACGGTGAGCTAGTATCTGCTGCTGTTCTAAATAGACCAACCACAAACCTACAGTCTCGTACAGATGAGGTTAAACGGTATTTAGACGTTCTAGATGTGGAGAGTCTTATAGAGGCTAGCAGAAACACGTCTCTTGTTAAGATATTAAATAATGATATCAATGATATAGGAATGCTAAAGATACATAAGCAGGGTAACTCCTACTTTGTAGAGCCTGGACATATCAGCGATCCCACTAACCAGAATGACTATAGGTTGGTGATAACTTCTGCAGTAGAGAAAGCAGGTAACTACTCTGTAAAAAGAGTGGCACTCACATCCTTCTACACAGATGGTGTACCTAATCAATACAATGAGACTCTGGGTCTGTCTGAGATAGGGGACTGTATTTTACTTAGGGTGCCTAGGTATAGCCAAGAAGAGCGCAATGCAGCTTCTAAAGATATACCTGTCTCCGAGTCTAATTCTCAGCCTCTAAGACTAGCTAGTGCAGAAAATCTGACTAGTTTACATGGTACTGACGCCGTAGATGATACCAGTAACTCTATAATTAAGCTTCCAGTAGAAAATAAGTTTGCTGTTGAATTAGACATTAATGCACCTGGATATAATGGCTTTTTAGCTTTTATAGACGGTAGCTTATCTGAGCTTACACTAAAGGTGACCGATACTAATGTAGAAATATCTTATCCCCTCGATCACATGCGGGTTGAGCGCAGCAATAATATCTTCTACTTTTATTTGAGCTCTTATCTAAGTGTCCCTTCTACCATAAACTCAGAATCAGATTTACTTTTTTATGAAGTTGACTCTACCGTAGGGCACTCTTTCACTAGTTCATATGTAACGAGCGTAACTACTTCTGTAGGCGTGGCTCCTCCCTATGACTATCTTATCCCTCTATTTTATCATGCTGGCGACAGGATTGTTGTTAAGGGAGTCGGATCAGTCCTTATATCCGAGATTGATAGGATAGAAGCGCTAGGATTCCCTGTCATGCTCAGGGGTGACGGTAAGGTAGTATCAACCTTCGTGGAGGGTATGGTAGAGAGATTTAGTGTACAGGCTAATTTAGAGGTACCAATTGCTTCAGTATCGACAAATACCCTCTATACAATGGAGGTACCTCTCCCCTATGACAGTGCTATGATATCTTCAGGTTTATCCCTAGAGAGTATAGATATTATATCTATAACTAGAACTGGTAGTAACGCAGCTCGGTTTTTCATAGATGTGGTAGATACTAGTAACGTAGTAAGAGCCAATATTTTTGACACGGACACAGTTACTACATTAGACGATATGCCTACGGGTACAATAAAACCTAACATAGGTAAGAATACTGACGGAGATAAGCTTAAGTTCACTATTTTCGATTCTACTAATATACAGGAGCAATATAAGGCTCAGTTTAGAATTAACTACGTACAGCTTCTAGATTACTCATAACCTCTAAGGCAGCTCTAGTTGATGGTGTGCAGGTCTTGTACCGTATATCAACTGCCAGAGTACAGCACGCTACAGCATCTGCCTCATCATGACTAATGCCTGTTATACCCAAAGAAGCAGCTGATCTAATCATATCTTCCTTAGTAGCAGTCCCCCTTCCAGCAAAGTACTTTTTAAGCCTTTTCGGAGGCACCTCGATCAATTCTATATCGTGTATAGAGCACACGAGCTTCACTACTCCGTACGCTGCACCCATAGAGAACCCTCTATTAATAGAGGAAAAAGACGGGCCTTCCATTACCGCTAATCTTATTCTTTTGTCCTTTACAATAGAGCTCAATTCGTTGAATATGTGCTTGAGGCGGTCACCTTCTATCTCTTTAGAGCTAGTAGATATAGTATCTACTAGGTGATACCCCTCCCTCTTATTATACAGGGCTACGCCTGTACTGGATAAACTGCAGTCTATACCGAGGAAATCAATGGCAGCTTTAACTCTTGAACGCTCTGCTCGCATAGAGGACGGCTCTCCTGTGCTTCATCTAACGATCACTGCTAGTGTGGACATAGACAGTAATCTGTTCAAACATAAGGTCTCTTCTGTGGGACCAAGTTATGACCCCTATGTATCTATATGTACACTGGAAGACCTGTCTACAGTGGATGTTAATAGAGGTGGAGGTCCTCTGTATTATCGTAAGAACACTGCGACTATCTCTTATAGCAGTATCAAGGAGGCCCTAGAAGGTAAAGTTGATGTTGTAGAGGAGTTACAGATACTCCTGGATGCATATAATAAAGCTTATGGGTCGTTTATAGGGGATGATGTCCTACAGATGGAGGAGTCAAATGTCTGACATCTCGTTTAACTTTTCTGCTACGTTTAATGAGTCAACTGTTGAGTGGGACATGACAGGTACTGTATATGCTGCCCCTGGTTTATCTAGTAGCATACTACTTAAGAGGGTATGGGTAACTAGAGAATTGCTCTCAGGATTTGGTGACTCGTGTACCAGCGAGGATATACTAAACTATATGGAAGATTCCTATACTGGAGGATCCTACATACGTACTATACTACCCAGCGAGCGTGGAGACTTCTTGCTTAAGTCCTCTATGGCAAGTGATATTTCTCAGAGGTACAATGAGTTTGTGTCTAGTACGGGTAAGCACAAGCCTATTACTGGTTACTATTTTTACCTAGATAACCAGATGTCTGAGTCATTTATTAACTACGATCTAGTCTTGGACAGCGCACAATCCATAGCTGCTGTAACAAAGTCTCACTCTAAAGGCTACAAGGGGTCTTCAGAAGAATCTTTACCTATAAATACGTCTGTGTATTCAACCTACCCTATGCGTGCAGTTATAGGTGATTCTGAGGTCTTAGGAGTTAGAGCAGGCGATGTAATACAGTACAGAATATCAGGAGGTTCTGGGGAGTATACAACAGCTGTGCAAAGTGGTGATAGTAGCGTAATAAACATATACGATGGAGCAGGAGATGCCTCGGGCAGAATAAGAGTTGTTAAGAACCAGACAGAAGAAGTTGTTGTAAGGATGTCCGATACCACTGACACTGGAGCACCACACAGTACTCTTACACTCAAGATAGAGGCAGTATAATGTCTGTAGACAGTTTTTCCCTAGTTATAAGTCGTAATACAGTTTACTCAAACTCAGAAGTAGAGTACCAGCTTACTGCGGAGTGCTCTGTTACACCTGATCCTGATAGCGATGCATACCGCCTAGATCAAAATATGTTTGTAAAGAGCACAGAGGACGCCTCTTTTTTGCGGGTAGCCAATGCCTCTGACTTAGGAACATTAAAGTCAGAGCGTGCTTCTGCGATATCTCTATCTCATACAGAGTACAGAGATTCTATTGCTACATTTAGCTTTACTGATGTAGATACTGCCGTCGCGGCTATCCCAGTGCTTAGGGATAGGGTTAACTCTAGTGTGCATAACCACCTTACTTATCTAAAAAAATTTAGTACGGAAGACGAGCACCCTTTTACATACAGTTTACCTTTACCATCTACTAGCCAAGAGCAGCGGGATGGGTATGTAGAAGCATATACCAACGCCAGAGAGGCTCGGTTATTGTCAGAGTCTAGTGTTTCAGAAGCTCAACAAACACTGAACACTGTTAGTTATAAGAAAGATTTTATTTCTGACATTAAGAGTACTGTGTGTTCCTTAGAGGATGATGTAACTCCCGCTAGTTCTTCTTTGTCTACAATATACGCTAGTATGGCAGCAGGCAGTAGTAGCACTTCTGCTGCCTTGGCTAGTTTGAATACAGCTACTGAGGTTATGGATGGTGGAAACTTGCAGGGCTATACGATTACTGTGAATACATTTTCTCAGCTAAAAAATGCCTTAAATGACATAATAGACAACGCTTTACCCTCATTAAGTACAGCGTCTACAGACCTATCAGGGGCGCGAGCGACCCTAGAGCTTAAGTGTAACGAGCTTACAGCTCTAGAAACCTCATTGGTAAATCAGTCAGATACTCTTAGCATAACTTTAGAAGAGCTCGCAGCTGAGGCCCGTGCGCTGGCAGCAACAGAGGCTAGTACTCTGAGAGATTTGTCAACGTACTGTCCTGACGTTGATCCTAGTACCATCCCTTAGTGACTGCAAGGTAAGCTTGCAACTCATTAAAATCGGTTGTGAATCTCCCAGACCGATTGCGGTGGATGTCCCCTGTTGATGCCTCAAGTATGAGTTCCTCACACTTACTCCTAAGAGGCTCTACAACATCATACATTTCTAGTAATTGGCTGAGCCTCTTGGCTACTAGAGGGTATGGTAGCTGCCATAGAGATGGAGAATCCCAGCTGTAAGGGCAAGGTGGATCATCCCCCAGTCTCTGAGTAATCGTACCAATACCTGCCTCACTACTAGGGCGTACTTTAGATCCAGGTAAGATTCCTAAGATGCGCCATCCACCATTATGCTGAAGTTCACTGTCTTCTTGGTGAGGAGAGTTTAGACTCTCTCTTTTAGTCTTGGCCAATATACTAAAGTACAGCCTCACTAGTAGATCGCACCACTCCCTCTCCTCGGCGTACCGAACTACCCAGCACAGTTGAATCCAGCTGTAGTCACCCATCAGTGGGAAAGGCTCCTGCTCCACCACGCTTGTCAAGTTCTCCGCTGATATACTTCGGATGTACCGTGTGTGATTTATCACTGCCAGGGATGGCTGAGAACTCTCACCGAACAATACTGCGATCCCTTCAGCCCACAGACGGAAGTCAGTAGTGAAGTTAGCGCTATCCAATTCATACGCTGAATACTTCTTGAACTGTGATCTGTAAGCCCGTTCCAGGGACTTAGTATGACCACTTGTGCGAAAGTTAAGTCCATGATTATATTTTAAAGCCCTCCTGAAAGCTTTATAAAGTTTAATAGGCTTACGTACAGCCTGTACGCAGAGGCTTGAGAACCTACTCTCGCGAAGATACTCCCACCAGGCTGTAGGTGCGTTCAGTGCATCCAAGCTCTGAGAACTTCTGGAGGCCTCATCTCCGTACCATCTCCTGTCTAGAACCGGGTCGTAAGATTTAAGAGATATGTAGAGCATCCTGCAGATCTCATCGTAAGCGACGGTGTTAGCTGGCTCTGGTAAGCTTTTCAATACTAGACCGTTCTCATGCAGCTTACTTATAGTAAAAGCAAGAAGCTTTGCTTCACCCACCGACCCCGTAGAGTAGTAGGGTACGTCTAAAGTTAATCCTCTAGAAGGAGAGAGCGCCTTAGAGATCCTGCCATTAAGAGACTCCTCCGGATCGTCGTCGCAATACGGAGTAGATCTTACCATTGATGCGTGACGCCTCCCTCCCACTTTGCTATAGATCGGAGTGCTTACGACATTGTCTTTACCAATGTGCCTTCCAAAGCCCTCCCTTATAGGTAGTATAGATGTCAGGTCAACAGTCCCTCCTTGGAAGGAGATACCTGCATCCTTTAGCACTGTTTCATCCCCGATTGTAATGACGAAGGTACGCGCTGCTACCTCACCCATACCCTTCAGTGGAGACCACCACCGAGGATTCCACTTCTCCATACTCTTAATTGTCCCGGCTTGTCCACCCCAGGAGTGAGCTTCTACGAATACGGAGCCCCGTACGTAGCAGCAAGTAACCCAAGCTTCCATAGCGTCATGCGTAAGGAAGTCTTTGTTATCATTCTCCCATAGGGGCGGTTTGTGCTTGTACCAAGTATTCCCTGTACGGGAAGATGAGAGTTGGTGATACCGCTGGATACTCCAGAAGGTAGTATCATCTGACGTATAGGAGTTAGACTCTTTCTCCGCGTAGCGTGTGTAGCCTAAGGGCTTAACACATGTTAACATTGGTGATTTAGACGTCATTATGGGGTAAACCAAAACATCGCATACACCATGCTGACGTATGTCTGCTTTGTCCCCAAGCGAGTCGATGATCGACAGGCTGGATACGTCGTCGATAGAGCCATCCTCCATGATGGCTAGGTGAATAATTGGTTTAATCTTCACTTTCTCTCACTTTCGTCAATAATTCCTCTATTTTTTTCACCCTAGAAGGGCTAGAGGTGTTGTTTATGATGTACAGGCTCCTGCCAATAACTCTTTTTTTAAAGAGTTCGGGGCATTTACCTCGTGACTGCTCTTTCCATGAGCTTTTACTCACGTTATAGAGGATAGCTCGGACTTCGTCGTAGTACCTGCGAGGCACGTTAGCGCTCTCGTTAAGTACTAGACCGAGGGCTTTCTGTCGCTGATAGTGTTTTCTCACACCTAGCTTATGGACCATAAAGCCAGTAGACTGTACCTGAGATTTTATACCCTTTAGCACCTTCCAATAGTCCGACTCTCCCCTAGAATAGGGTGGAGCTATTAGCAGGTTGTCACAGTACCTAAGGTATATCCAGTCTGAAGGTAGACACGCCTTAACTACTGGGTCTATGAATAATGCGGCAACTCTGTTGCTAATAAAGGGACTAGCTACACCGCCTTGGGGTAGAGTCCTTAGCCCATTCTCGTCTATCCTTGTAAACAGGTGAGACAGCATGTGAGAAATGTGGCTGCTGTAGCCGTAGCTACTAAACACCCGATATAGGTGGTTGTACCCGATATTGTCGAAGTACTTCACTATATCAGCTGTTAAAAGTGCGTCTTTACCTACTAGAGGTAGAAGAGACTCGTGTATAGGAACTCCCTCGTATGCTATACTGGCATTACCAGCTGGGATGCATTTTACGTGAGCCTCACATATATGCTCTTGTACAGTTTTAAGATCTCCTCTTGCTTTCCATACCGTTCTATTCTTTAGAGTTATCTTGGAATAGGATTCGTGCAACTTTGCAGCACTTAGGCTGCTTATTAATTGGTACCCCTCAATCCCGCTGCTTAGAGCCAGAGAGAAGTAGTCCAGGGGTCCTACCCCCGAAGTATCTATAGTTTTTCCCATTTGTCCTCCCTAGATAGACAATTGAACCCTAGAGGCGCACAACTACCTCCTAGTCTAAAAGACGAGTAGCGGCATATAGAACAGGGGTCCACCACCTCACCATCAGAGAGCACCAAGAAGTACTCATCATCGGGTTCGCTATCTACTTTCGTAGTTCCCCAGGACCAACCACTTTTAGCAAAACTTCCTGATATCCTCTTTTGGGAGTAACCATGACAGATTTTAGACTCCCTGTAGGGTGCTACTATGAGATCGCTATCTGAAGTTACACCCTCTATTCCGCTCTCCAGAGTAGCCCTCCACATAAGTAGAGGATAGTTCTTGAAAGCAGTTAGAAGACTTCCAATAATCTCTTCTTGCTCTTCCAATTCTCCTTTTACTACATAGTACGTCTTAAAGGGTACATTGTTTTGTGGTTCCGTCCACCACTTACGGTACAGCCAGTTCTGCCTGGACGCAGTTACACGAATTAAAGACCCACTAATAAGGCTTTACCAAATTCCAGATCTTGTATGACTCCAGCCTCCAAGTGTTTGGTGGTTCCGTACGCGCCAGGAATGCAGCCTCCCTTAGCGATACACCACAGTGTGGGAGTGCTAACCCTATTTTCATGCCTTGGTAAGGGAGCTCCTCCGTCAGTGAAGTAGAGTATCATGTCAACATGTATACCTTCCTCCAGAATGTACCGGAAGGGAGGGTCGAAGCTGGTACCTCCACGACCGTACACTGCCGCAGGGACTTCTTCTCCTACTCCTATCTCCTCCACGTGGGTTATAAAAGAGTCACAATGTATTACAAGTAGCTCTGTTCCTGCCTCTACTAAGCCCCTCATCTCCGAGAAGAATGTATGGAGCATGTCATTGCTCACAGACCCAGAGGTATCGATGAATACACCGATAGTCCACACAGGCCTCTTCTTAGTACCAGGGAATGGGGCCAGCATAAACTCACTCTTTCTTACTAGGTCTAGCATAGAAAGTGATGGCTTTATGTTAGTGGAGGTTGGATCATCTCCGTTTGCTTTAGTGTCCTCCACAAATTCCAGTAACAGGGCTCTCCAGTCTCTAGAAGGAGGTTTGAGGGACTCCTTTATATGTGTGACTATACTTGATGATCCATAGCCTCTCCTTATCATAGTGTCTACTACGTCTCTTTTAATCGAGGCCTCCGCAGCCTCTGCTATAGAGACTAAGTCCTCCAGTTCTTCGTCAGATAGCCCTTCTAAAGCCTCCTTAAAGTCTCCAATGTGCCCGTAGGGGTTAGACTGCCTGTCGATGTAGTCTTTAGCAGACTGCACTTTCTGTTGAGGGTCCAAGTCTCCTTCACCAGGCATACCCGGCCAGTTAGGAGGAGGAGTATCTTTTTGATGTAGATCCCATAGGATCTGAAAGTACTCCCTAAAAGACAGGTCAAAAGTTAGACCCATGTCTGAAGGTAATACTCCTTTGTAGATGCCCACCCCATCATCATCTAATGGTGGGGAGTGAAGAAACTGCTCCATAGTCCAGAGATTGTGCTTTAGACCAATACTATTGGCCGCATAATCCACGGAAAGGGGTACTATTTTTTGGAACACCTCCTTCTCCTCATCAGTCTCCATCTCACTGAGAATCCTAAGCATTTCACTCACATGACCCTGTGTGATATGAATCAACTCATGACAGAAGATAAGGCCAACCATTACATGGTTTTTAGGGTCGCTGACTAGGTCAGTCATAGTAGACCCTATGATGAGGCGGTGATACCCATTTTTAAGGGTTACAGCCATCGTATTAAATCCTTCCTGTATCTCACGGTCTAGACCGCAGAGTACAGAAGTGAACGAACTCCTCAAATCCACTGATGAGTTGAGTTTCATCATTAAGTCCGCTATAGTCTTGATGGGCATCTTTGACGACGCCTTGCCTATATTTATCCGCATTATACTCCCTATAGGATTTATTATGTTACCTGCTAGTTGCTACGCTGATACTTTGAATAGAGAATACCCTATTGATTCACCAGCTAGTGCAATACAGTCAATGTCTTATGCCACAAAAACAGCAGGTGTATCACCGCATGTTATAGGCCGCATTCAAAAAGCACTAGATATATATGGAGTGTCAGTACCTAGACCTGAGATAGTTAAGGAAGCTGCTCAAGTAGAGGAAGTGGTTTATATTTTACCTGAGTATAAGAAGTTACCTATTAGAAGAGCAGAAGATGTAAAGCTGGCGGAAGATGCTCTTCTTAGAAACAAGTCTAAGCTTAAGTCAGATACCCTGGCTATGGCCAGTAACACCCTTGTTAAAGTAGCTGGTGCTAATAATATGAATGTCAGTCCTGATATCCTACAGCTAGCGGGCTTAACTATGTCTGACCTTGTTAAGACAGCTGACTGGATAGAGGCTAGAGGCAATATTACTGGTAACAGGGTTTTTTATAAATTAGCTGATCGTGTAAGAAGTAACGAAGGCCCCAAGAATAGATCAGACCTTGTTAAGCTATCTAGCGCAATAGATAAGCTAGATAAGATGCACAATATAGATAATCTATATGGCAAGAAGATACCTAATCCTCTAGAGACAGTATTCAGTACTAAAGTAGCTATGGAGAAGGTAGTAGACTTGGGATCTAAGCAAGTCCCTCTCTCAGAGCTCCTTAAGAAACCTGTTTCTTTTTATCAGGATGTACTAGGTGAGGACATAGCGGAAGAGATTTCAGATGGTGATAGTGTAGACCCGCAATCTTTAGCTGAGGTACTGCCTACTTTACCCTCTGACATGAAGAAGCTACTATGCGAGAAGATGTACTGAGATTATTATGGAAAATATTATACTAAATTCTCAGTTTGAGAAGCTATCGTTTTTTACGCATTCATGGGGTAGAGGGCAAAATACCCCTGAAATGCGTACTACTAGTAGTAG